>TARA_B110000208_G_scaffold24126_1_pt1 | contig 59234 bp, 49 predicted proteins | sample TARA_B110000208 | Tara Oceans TARA_B110000208 (sample SAMEA4397426) | marine metagenome | biome: Polar Biome; feature: [SRF] surface water layer (ENVO:00010504); material: water (ENVO:00002006), including particulate matter (ENVO:01000060) such as... | depth 5 m
GTAAACCATAGTTCTGCTATTGAAAATGTATATTTATTACCAGAATACCAAAACGAATATGGTGGTGGTTATTCTCAAGATTTTAACACTTTCAGCTACAATCCAGCACAACACGATGCTTCTTGGTCAGCTTTTGACGGACAGTCAATGGTTGAATATTATGCAGATGAGAGCTGGGGTCCTAAATTAAACGGACAGATGGTGCGTCATTGGGATTCTTGGATTCAAGGTGATCCTGAATTTGGTAAATTAAGAGCTTTTGAAGCGAATCCAAATAACGTTAAAGATTTCTTTGACACTGGAGTTGTAAACAACACAAGTGTAGATTTCACTAAAGCTGGTGAAGGATACAGTATTAAAGGTGGATTGGTAAATGTTGACAGAAGTAGTGTAGTACCAAACTCTTTTAGAAGACAAGTACAAGCCTACACAAACCTAAGATTTAACATTACAGATAAATTAGAGGCGTACGCAAACATCAACTATCAAGATAGAAGAACAAGAAACTTCCCTGACAATGGGTATGGAAATATTGCTTCAAACATGAACCAATGGTGGCAACGTCAATTGGATATGGACAGAGTGAAGAATTACAAAAGAAATGGACAATTTGTGTCTTGGAACATTAACAGTCCAACAAATACAAAACCATTATACTGGGATTCTCCATTTTTTGAAACCAATGAAAACTTAAATTTTCAGACAAAAAATTCTACTTATGGTAGAATGGGATTAAACTATACTGTAAACGATAACTTAAACGGATATCTTGAATTAAGAAAAACATCTGCTTCTTTTGAAGCAAACGATCGTTTTGCTTTTGGTGGTTTAGGAACTACTTCATATAGCGAAAACGAAAGTTTTTCTTATAGAGATGAATTGTTTGGTATTGTAAATTACTCAAAAGATTTAACGGAAGATTTAGACCTTCAAGCAAGTGCAGGTTTCGAACTTGTTACTTTAGGAGGAGAATCTTTAAGCGCAGCTACTGTTGGTGGTTTAACTACTTTAAACTTTTACAGCTTAAGTACTTCTGTTGACAGACCAACTGTTACAAACAGTCAATTTAAACAAAAGAGTCAAGGTGTTTTTGCTAAAGCTTCTTTAGGATACAAGGACATTATCTTTGTAGACGGTTCTGCAAGATTTGATTGGGGTTCTACTGCAAATCCTGCTCAAAACAGAGTTGAGACTTATGGAGGTTCATTCAGTTTTATCTTCACAAAATTAATCGAACAAAATGATATCATTTCTTTCGGTAAATTAAGAGCGAGTGCGGCTTCTGGTCCATTTTTCCCATCTAGATATAGATTGACTCCAACTTTTGATATTGGTACTCCATTTGGAAGTAGCGGTACTTTAAGTAGTCAAGGAAACTTTGCAAACCCAATACTTGCAGGTGGTGAAAGAGTAGATTACGAATTTGGTACAGAATTAAAATTGTTTAAAAACAGCGTAAACTTAGACATCACTTACTTTAATAGAGTTGATAAAAATTTACCATCTGTAGTATCTTTAGACGGATCAACAGGGTTTACACAAACCTATTTAAACAGTGGACAACAAACCTCTAAAGGTTTAGAAATTGGTGTTAATTTCTCACCAATCAAAAATGAAACTTTTGACTGGAATGTATATGCAAACTTTTCTACATTAACAAGAACTGTAGATGCAATTGCTGACGGTGTTGATGTAAATGTTTTATCTAGCTCTTGGAGAGGAATTCAATTACAAGAAAGAGTTGGTGAAGAATGGGGAGCTATCTACGGTAGAGCTTTTAGAAGAGATGCAGACGGAAATGTCTTATTATCTTCAACTGGAGCACCAAGATATGATACCAACCAATACCTAGGAAATGTGTTACCAGACTTCACAGGAGGTTTATCAAATAACATTCGTTATAAAAACTTTAATTTAGGTTTTGATATCGACTTCCAAAAAGGTGGAAAAGTATTTTCTGTAACGAGAATGTTTAACAACTACTCTGGTTTAGGTGAAGAAACAGTTGGAAACAACAACTTAGGAAACCCTGTAAGAGACGCTGTCGCTGATGGTGGTGGTATTTTAATTGAAGGTGTTGACGAAACTTCTGGAGCACCTGCTTCTTACAATATCAATGCTTCAACTTACTGGGGTCGTTTATTTGCTTTACACGAAAGATGGTTATATGACGCTTCTTACATCAAATTAAGAACGGTTCGTTTAGACTATGATATCGATAGCAAATTTTTAGCTAAAACTCCATTCAAGAAAGTTAATTTAGGTGTATTTGCAAACAATGTATGGTTGATCCATTCTGCAATTCCAGGATTAGATCCTTCTGAAATTGAAACTAGAAATGGTGTAAATTGGACTGAAGGTGGTCAATTACCAAATGTTAGAACCATTGGTTTTAATGCAAGATTAACGTTTTAATTAAAAAAAGTATTTAAAAATGAAAAATATAAATAAAGTAAAATTACTACTACTTGCAGCATTCGTTTCGTTTACTGCTTGTGATACAGTAGATTTTGGAAGTACGAATGTAGATCCAAATAGCCCTAGTAATGCAGTACCATCTCTTTTATTGACAAATGCTCAAAGAGGAATGAGTGGCTACATTGCAAGCACAACATCAAACTTGTATGTGCAATACCTATCAAATGGTCAATATGATGAAGAATCAAGATATCAAACATTAAACTGGAGTACCGATGGTGCGTATGGTTTATTACAAGATATTTCTGAAATCATTAAAATAAACAGCGGAGAGAATACAAAAGTTGCTGCACAAGCATATGGTTCTAATGGGAATCAAATGGCTGCTGCAACCATTCTTAAAGTTTGGTATTTTCAAATGATGACTGAAAGATGGGGAGATATTCCTTATTCTGAAGCGAATGATGTAGAAAACATCACAAAGCCTATGTATGATTCTCAACAATCTATTTATATGGCATTGTTTACAGAATTAGATGCTGCTATGGCAATGATTGATTCTGGTAATGGTCCTGATGGAGACATCCTTTTTGGAGGTGATATGGCAAAGTGGAGAGCATTTGCAAACACAATCAAAATGACAATGGGATTACGTTTATCTAAAGCAGATGCTACAACAGGTAGTGCTAAATTTAATGAAGCAATGTCTGGAGGTATTTCATCTAACTCAGGAAACATAAGCTACAACTATCTTTCGGAAGACTCGAATGATAACCCATGGCAAGATCGTTTTGAAACAAGAAAAGATTATTTATTAAGCGACGTGTTCGTGAATAAATTAATTGGTACTGGTTCAAATACAGCTCCAGAAGACCCAAGATTGATGATGTACGCTGAAACAGCAACTACATCTGCAACTTTTATTGGAGCTCCTTACGGGTTCTCTAATTCTGCAACAGACAACTATTCTTTTATTACAGATAACATCATTAACAAAGGAGATGCTCCTTTAATGATTTATACGTATGCTGAAGTATTATTTGCAAGAGCTGAAGCAGCTGCTAAAGGATGGACTTCTGAAAGCGCTTCAACACTTTATGGACAAGCAGTAATGGCTAGTATGGCACAATGGGGCGTGAGCGCTTCGGATGCTGCTGACTACTTAGCTGCAAACCCTTATTCTAACATAGCAGATATTGCTTACGAAAAATGGGTTTCTTTATATTTACAAGGATATAACAGTTGGGCTGAATGGAGAAGATTTAAAGCAGAAGGAAACGATGGTAGAATTGCCTTAGTTGCCCCTGCAGATTTATTATCAAATGCAACAGACATTCCACAAAGACATGGATATTCTGCAACTGCTGGATCTTTAAATGAAACTAATTACAATGCTGCTGTAAGTGCACAAGGAGCAGATACATTAGATACTATTTTATGGTTGTTTAAATAATATTTAAACACCACTAAAGTTTATAGCGCTCAACCCTTCTAGGGTTGGGCGCTTTTTTTATTAAAATAGTTAAAGCAAGTAAGCGGAAGACTAACAAGGAATTAGCAGTTTATTTTAAAAAAAATAAGTGTATTTAAATTTATTTTAAACGAATTAGTGTTAAATAATTGTTTTTTTAAGATAATTTTAAGACTTTTGGGGTAAATAATTCAAACAATTATAAAATGAAGACAAAGTTTAATGGATTTTTAACGCTATTACTAGCGTTTGTAGTGCAAATTTCATTTGCACAAGAAAAAACTATTTCAGGAACTGTTTCCGAGAGTTCGGGAACATTACCAGGAGTTAGTGTTGTTATTAAAGGAACAAATCAAGGTACAGAAACTGACTTTGATGGAAAGTATTCTATTAAAGCTAATAACGGAGCCGTTTTAGTATTTAGATATTTAGGATATAGTGCAGTAGAAAAAACAGTTGGTGCATCTAACACGATAAATGTAACGTTATCTGTTGATGAGGATAATGTTTTAGAAGAAGTTATCGTTATTGGATACGGTACAACTACTAAAAAAGCATTTGCTGGTACAGCATCTACTGTTAGTCAAGAAAATTTAGAAGCAAAATCTTTTTCAAATGTAACAGGTGCACTTATTGGTGAGGTAGCAGGTGTTACAGTAATTAACAGTTCTGGTCAGCCAGGTTCTGTTGGAACAATTAGAATTAGAGGTTATGGTTCTGTAAATGGAAACAGAAGTCCACTATATGTAGTAGATGGAGTTCCTTACACAGGAAGTATTAACTCTATTAATCCATCAGACATTGCAAGTACAACTATCTTGAAAGATGCAACAGCAACTGCAATTTATGGTTCTAGAGGTGCAAACGGTGTAATTGTTATTACAACAAAAACTGGTTCTGCTTCAAAATCTTATATCGAAGTTGATGTAAAAACAAGTATCAATGATCAATTGATCCCAAGATACAACGTAGTAAGAAGTCCAGAAGAATATATCGGATATGTTTGGGAAGGTATCAAAAACAAAGCTACTGTTGATGGGAGACCAGACCCAGTTGGTTTTGCAAATGCAAACTTATTCACAAACAACTACGTAGCTACAGGTTACAACATGTGGAATGCATCAAGCGGTTCTGATTTAATTGATCCTGCTACAGGAATGGTTAGACCAGGTATTACAAGAAAGTACACTCCTCAAAGATTCGCTGATTTATCATATAGTGCTGCGATCAGAACGGAAGCAAACTTGAGAATGAGTGGAGGAGCTGGAGATACAAGATACTTCGCATCTTTTGGTTATTTAGAAGATAATGGATATTCTATTAACTCTGGATACAAAAGATATACTACGCGTTTGAACTTAAATACCAAAGTAAAGCCTTGGTTAAAATTGAATTCAAACATTAACTATGCATACTCTGAATCAATTGCAAATGGTCAAACAAATGGTTCTGAAAATATTACAGAATTTGCTGATAAAATGGCGCCAATTTTCCCTGTATTCTTAAGAGATGATAACGGAGAATTAGTACCAGATACTTTTTATGGTGGAAACCAATATGATTATGGTTCTACATCAGGATTTAGAGATAGACCAAATGCTAATGGATTAAACCCTATCGGATCTGCTAAATATGATTTTAACGGTACAGATCGTCACGAATTTAATGGAAACTTTAGAGCGAACATTGATTTGATTAAAAATGTAACTGCTGAGATTAGCTATGGTGTTCAATACTTAAACCAAAAGAATAGAGATTATACAAATAAATTTTATGGAACTGGACAAACAACTCAGGGAAGTATTTATGTAACTGATTTCTCACGTTTAAGTGAAAACATTCAACAAATAATCCGATACAGTAATTCTTGGGGAGCTCACTCTCTAGATGTTTTAGCTGCTCATGAAAGCCAAGCGTCTACAGATGCTGGTGGATCTGCTGGTAAAGCATTACAAGTAAGTGCGTTCTTATTAGATTTAGATAACTTCCAAGAAAGTTTAGGTCAAGCATCAGGATACTCAGGAGGATATACAATTGAGTCTTATTTCAGTAAGTTTGATTATAACTATGATGGAAAATATTACTTAACAGGTTCTTTAAGACATGATGGTTCTTCAAGATTTGCTAACGAGAAGTGGGGAACATTTGGTTCTGTTGGAGCTTCATGGGTGATGTCAGAAGAAAGCTTCATTCAAAATATAGATTTTATAGAGTTTTTAAAAGTAAAAACTTCATGGGGTATCGCAGGTGATCAAGCAGGTGTTGGATTAACATCAGGTTATGATACTTTTAATGTTGGTAACTTAGCTGGAAATATTTCAATTGCTCCAGGTGGTAATGGAAATCCAGATCTTACTTGGGAAGAGTCTGAACAATTCCAAACAGGTGCTGAATTCGATTTAGGAGTTGTAGAAGGATCTATAGATTACTACAGCAAGAAAACAAAAAATCAATTCTTTAATAGAAACGTTGGACCTTCTCAAGGTATCTCTTCTATTTTGGTTAATGATGGTGAACTTGAAAATGTAGGTTATGAATTTGATTTAACTGGACACTTGATTAATAAGAAAGATTTCTCATTAGACTTAAATGTAAATGGTGAGATCATTGAAAATAGAATTACTGAAATGCCATTGGATCCTGCTACAGGAAACCAACAAGTTCTTAACGGTGTGTTATCTGTAGGTAGATCTATCTTTGATTTCTATGCACGTGAATGGGCTGGTGTAGACCCATCTGATGGAGCGCCAATGTGGTACCAGTATTACGATGATGTTAACAACAATGGTGTTTTTGATGCAACTGAACCAACTTCAGGTGCTAACTCTTGGATTCCTGCAGATGCTGATGTATCAAATGCATCTGGTTCTATTGTTGAATATCAACAAGTTGTTCCTGGAGCAAATATTCAGAAAAGAGTTACTAAAACGTATTCTGAAGCATCGGAAGTATATTTAAACAAGTCTGGTATCGCAGATATTAGAGGAGCTTTCAGATTGACAGGTAGAGTAAAAGACTTTACTTTTTCTACTCAGTTTACTTATAGCCTAGGAGGATATGCATATGATGCACAATATGGTGAATTAATGTCAGACCGTTTTGGAGCAGTTGGTAACAACTTTAGTAAAGATATTTCAAATAGATGGACAACGCCTGGTCAAATTACTGACGTTCCTCGTTTAGCGGATGGTGCTGATCAAAATGCAACATCTTACTCATCAAGGTTTATTACATCAACAGATCACTTGGCACTTAACAATGTAAATGTTAATTATAATGTACCAAGTAAGTATCTAGAAGGCAAAGGATTGGAGACATTAAGTTTATGGATGTCTGCTGATAACTTATTTATGAATACAGCTAGAAGAGGTTTCCTACCAACTACAAGTGAAAGTGGAAGTTCAGGACGTCAATTGTATGCTCCAATGACCACAATAACTTTAGGTCTTAGATTGAAATTTTAATTTAAAAAATACAAGAAAATGAATAAATTATTTAATTATGGATTACTATCAGCAGTAGCTTTATTAAGCTTAAGCTGTGAACCGGATTTCCTAGCAGATCCAGTATTAACCAACACAGGAACATTAACTTCTGTGCAGTTTGAAGAAGCAGCTGCTTTAGATCCTTCTCTACCTACTGGTTTAATGTCAGGTGTTTATGCATTGACATTTACAACTGGTACAGGTGGTACAGGTGGACATGATGATTTTGGAATGAAATCTTATGATGTATTTTCTGATATGTTATCAGGAGATGTTGCTTTAAGTCAAAGTGTATACGGATGGTACAGAGCTTCTATTACTGAATTTGGTGCACCTCAAGATTTTACTTTTGGTGATAACAGACAAGTTTGGAGATATTATTACAGAATTGTAAGAGGATGTAACTCAGTTATCGATGGGTTAGGTGGAACGGATGCAACTCCAGAAAGCCAAGCAAACAAATATACAATGGGTCAAGCAAAAGCTTTAAGAGCACATTCATATTTTTACTTAGCGAACTTCTATCAGAAATCATATAATGCTAGTGAACCAATATTACCGATTTATAGATCAGCAGCGGATCAAAATGGTCCTAAAGTGCCTGCAAGTGAGATCTATGACTTAATGGAATCTGATTTAACAGATGCAATATCTTTATTAGAAGGTTTTTCTAGAGGTAACAAAACGGAAATCAACCAAGATGTAGCAAAAGCATTATATGCTTATGTGTTGGGAGCTAGAGGGACAGATTATACCAAAGCTTATAATATGGCTGTACAAGCTATCAGCAGCTATCCAGTAATGGTTGGAGCTGAAGTTACTGGTGGATTTAACAATGTTGCTACTCCAGGATGGATGTGGGGTGTTGATTTAAATCAAGATATTGGATTAGGATTGGTTTCATGGTGGGGACAAATGGATTACTATAGTTATAGTTACCCAGCTTATGGTGATTTAAAAGCGATTGACGCTTCTTTATTCGATAAGATTGCTTCAAATGATATTAGAAAAGGACAGTTCTTAAACAATACTTCTTTTGCACAACACTTAATGCCTTTATTTAAGTTTTATGATTCAGATAGAGTACACACTGGAACATCTACTGTAGTGAAAGCTGATTATGTATATATGAGAGTTGCAGAAATGCACTTAATGGCTGCTGAAATGGCTGCATTTGCTGGTAATGACGGAGCATCAAGAGTGCACCTTAAAAACTTAGTAAGTACAAGAGTTCCTGATGCATCTTACATTGATGGATTATCTGGGCAAGCACTTAAAGATGAAATTTACTTACAAACTCGTATTGAATTATGGGGTGAAGGTAAAAGTTACTTAGCAATGAAACGTAATCAAGCGACTACTACAAGAGGTGCAAATCACCTTTCATTTGTAGGTGAAGCTATTCCTTACAACGATGAAAGAATGAGTTTTGAGATTCCAGAAGGAGAAATTCAATACAACCCTTTCATTAGTACACAAAACCAATAATAACTTTTAGCGATCGCTTTTTACAAAGGGATCGCTAATTATTAAAACTCATAAAAATGAACAAATTAAGAATACTTTTATACATGTGTATAGCTGTTTTTACATTAAACAGTTGTACAGACGAAGTAGAGCCACAAGATACTCCATACATTACGTTTGAGACCTCTAGTATGGACATTACTTTTGACCAAGGTGGATCTGTAACACAGGAAGTTAAAGTTTATGCAGCGAATACTTCTGATCAAGAAAGAACAGTAGGTGTAGCTGTTGTTGGAGCTTCAACTGATGTTGATGCTGCAGCGTATGTTGTACCAACAACTGTAACTTTTGCAGCTGGATCAAATGTAGCTATGTTAAACATCGAATTATCTGATGTAAATATGTCACCATTTGCTTCTCAAACTTTAGTAGTTTCTTTAACAAACGCTCCTGAAATTTATACAGGTGAAGACTTAACAATTAATGTGGGACTAAGATGTCCAAACAACGGAGTTAAAGTAAAGATGGTATTAGGTTTTGATAGCTGGCCAGAAGAAATATACTGGAGATTGGTTGATGTGAATGCAGGAGTAATTGTATTGGCAAGTCAAGCTTCACCTGGATATGGTGCTTATGCAGGAATGACTGGTGGTATTACTATCCAAGAATGTGTTGCTTCAGGAGACTACCAATTACAAATCTATGATGGATACGGTGATGGTGGTACTTCTTATTTAGTAACTGCTGACGGCGTTCAAGTTGCAAATGTAAGTGCATCTTCTTATGGAGGTAGTACTTCTGTAGACTTTAGTATCTAAAGAACAAAAACATACTTTAAAAAACCATCTCTTCTAAGAGATGGTTTTTTTTGCGCTTAATTTAACATACCTTTGCAGCATGACAAAAGAAACATTAGAATCAACAAATATATTTGGGATTAGAGCTATTATTGAAGCAATAAATAGTGGCTCTACGATGAACAAAATTTACCTTCAAAAAGGGTTAAGAGGGAGCTTATTTTTTGAGTTGAATCTTCTGATCAAAGAAAAAGGAATTACCACAAGTGTGGTTCCTGTAGAAAAATTAGACCGCCTTTCTAAATACAGCAATCACCAAGGAGCAGTTGCACAAATTTCTCCAGTAGCATTTCATGATTTGGAGCCCTTAATTGAAAAAGCACTTGAGAGTAAGAAAGCACCTATATTCTTATTATTAGACCAACTTTCTGATGTGCGTAATTTTGGAGCAATCTTAAGAACTGCTGAATGTACAGGTGTAGATGCTGTTATTGTTCAAAAAAATGGAAGTGCTCCTGTAAATGCAGAAACGATAAAAACATCTGCTGGTGCAGCTTTTAAAATTCCAATTTGTAAAGTAGACCATATTAAAGACGCAATCTATATGCTACAAGCTTCTGACATAAAAACAGTCGCTGCAACAGAAAAAACAGAAACATCAATTTACGAAGTGGCACTTAACCAACCCATCGCCATCATCATGGGATCTGAGCATCGTGGTGTAAATCCTTCGATTTTAAAAATGGTAGATTTCAAAGCGAAATTACCCTTATTGGGAGAAATTGAATCGTTGAATGTATCTGTTGCCTGTGGCGCTTTTTTATATGAAACCATCCGACAAAGAACTGTAAGTGACAATTCATAAATTGGGGTTCTCCCCTATTTATCTGTAATTGGGGTTTTTACTTCATCTTGAAGTTCCTCTGGTATTTTAGGAGGTGCAAAATTACCGTTTTTATCAAATAATAAATCGAACGCTGTTTCTTCGAAATAAGGTTCAGTTTTTTTGATGCCTTTATTTATATATAAAAAGGCAAATGCAAGTCCTACTACAAAACCAGACAAATGGCCTTCCCAGGACATGCCGTCTTTGATTGGTAAAACATACCAAATCATACTTCCGTATAAAAAAATCACAATTAGGGATACTGCAACTAATATAAAGTGCTTTTTAAAAATACCGCTAAAAAAAACAAAACTAAAAAGAAGATACACAACACCACTTGCACCAATATGATAGGATTCTCTTGCAATAATCCACGTAAGAAAACCTGTTAGGAGCGCACCATACGCCAACACTTTTAGCGCAACTTCTTTGTAAAACATAAAAATACTTAAAAGGAGCACAAATAAAGGGATGGAATTGTTAAATAGGTGTGTTGTATTACTATGGATGAAATGAGTAAAGAAAACACCTCTAAGCCCCTTAAATTCTCTAGGAAACACACCGTACTTATTAAAATTATACCCAAACTTAATTTCAATAAAGTAGAGCATCCAAATCACCAAAATATACAAGATTGGTATTGTAAGCATGGATTTTGAAAAGTAAAATTGATTGTTGTTATTCATTGGCATAAAAGTAACAAAAAATGAACCAAAATAGATTCTTGCAGATTCTGTCAGAAAACTTTGCTATTTTTACCTTATGAATGAACCTTTGGCAGAAAGAATCCGTCCGAAACATCTTGAAGATTATATAAGCCAACAGCATTTGGTTGGAGAAAGTGGTATTTTAACAAGTCATATAAAACAAGGGATCATTCCGTCATTAATTCTTTGGGGCCCTCCTGGTATTGGTAAAACCACTTTGGCAAATATCATTGCAACAGAATCAAAAAGACCTTTTTACACATTGAGTGCCATTAGTTCTGGAGTAAAAGATGTACGAGAGGTTATTGAGAAAGCCAAAAAAAGTGGCGGACTATTTACCGCAAAAAATCCCATTTTATTTATTGATGAGATTCATCGATTTAGTAAATCTCAACAAGACTCTTTATTGGGTGCCGTAGAGAAAGGATGGGTGACCCTTATTGGTGCGACTACAGAAAACCCAAGTTTTGAAGTTATCCCTGCCCTACTCTCTCGATGTCAAGTATACATTTTAAACTCATTTGATAAAGACGACCTCATCAACTTGCTAAAAAGGGCCATTGAAAAAGATGAAATCATCTCTAAAAAAGACATTCAACTCACAGAAACAGCTGCTTTACTGCAAGTTTCTGGTGGTGATGCACGAAAATTACTCAATATTTTTGAGTTGATCGTTGGCGCAGAGGATACCGTTGAAATTACGAACGAATTGGTTTTGTCTAAAGTTCAAAAAAACACAGCTCGATATGACAAAACTGGCGAACAACACTATGATATTGTTTCTGCTTTTATAAAATCGATACGAGGGAGTGATCCGAATGCCGCAGTGTATTATTTGGCACGAATGATAGAAGGTGGTGAAGATGTGAAATTTATTGCAAGAAGGATGCTTATTTTGGCTTCTGAAGACATAGGTAATGCAAACCCTACTGCATTTATATTGGCAAACAATACGTTTCAGGCCGTTGGAGTTGTTGGGCACCCAGAATCTCGTATTATTTTGAGTCAATGCGCAGTGTATCTTTCCAATTCTGCAAAAAGTAATGCTTCTTACATGGCAATTAATGAGGCTCAGAATCTTGTAAAACAAACAGGTGATTTGTCAGTACCACTTCATTTACGAAATGCACCAACAAAATTAATGAAAGATATCGGCTATGGTAAAGAGTATGCATATTCTCATAATTATCCTGAAAATTTTGTGAGTCAAGAATTTTTACCTCAAGAAATTTCAGGGAAGAAACTATATGACCCAGGAAATAATACGCGCGAAAATCAATTTAGAGATCTATTACGAAAAAGGTGGAAAGATAAATATGAATATTAATTACGGCTAATCGAAAATTAAGTTGAGTCCCATCTGAAAAGATAAACTACTCGCATTTGCCAAGTTTTTAAAGGCTAAAAGATTGTCTACAATTCCAAAAAGGGATACACTTCCTAGTTGTGTTGAGATTCCAGCACCTACATTATGATAAGAATAATCGTCTACAGTATAGGTTACTTTTGCGTGTAGTTTCTCTGTAAATGTCTTCTCATAAAAGCCCGTAATTGCGTATTGTGGCCGCAACGGTCTCATGATCGTATGAATTTGAAGACCAAAAGCATCTGTATAAAATTCTTTGAATGTATTGTCATAGCAATACTTACTTCTTCTTTCATCACCAAAACTGTATTTTAAAGCAGCATTTACTTTTGCTGGTCTCCAAGAAGTATATGAATTTGTATTATTCCCTCTTGGCACTTTCTCTTCAAAGTCTGCGTTTAAAACTGCCCAATAATTTGTTGGATTGGAAGGGTCAAACAAAAAGTTTACACCTTCAAAAGTATAGTCCCCCTTTACAGTAGTGTTCTGGACTCTTTCTGAATAATTAATATACCCAAAATCAATAATACTTCCCGTAAGTTCTAATTTTGGTGAAATGTGATAGGTCATTCCAAAATCGAGTCCAATACCCAAGCTACCACCTAAAAAAGATTTGGTGATAAAATCCATCGGATTTTCGAGGTATTCATTATTTTCCACCAAACCTGCAGACAAAAAATTCAAATCAATTGTATTTAAATAATGTGTGTAGATATTATTTGCTCCTAATTGTGTGGTAATCGTACCTGAATTGCTCCGCGTTTCAAGATTTAATGTCGAAGAATATATTTTAAATCTTCCTCCTAGGGTTAATTTTGGGTTTACTTTTCTTGAAACACCAAAATGTAACGTCCCAATAAAGTCTGCTTTGTATACTAGTTGTGACAAATCAAAACTTTTATTAAGATAAGCAGCATTTCCATCATTTAAGAAAGTGACAACGTCTTTTGGCCAGTAGCCAATAACATCCAATTCTTGGTAAAAACCAAAACTGACATACGTTTTATCGTCAAATCTGAAGCCAATATTTAATACATCAATTTGCATGTTCAATTTTAAGTGGTCTTCTGCATCCAACTTATTTAAAAGGTGAAAAATTTTTGTATTAAAATCGATGCCGTCTTCGGAAAATAGATCGGTTAGTTTAAAGTTTTTCAATGCAATATCACCTGACAAACCTGAGAGTAAAGGAATTCCTATATGAAACTTATAATTTGTTTCTGCCCCTGGGTTTAATAAGAGGGTTTGAGGGTTCTCTGCAAAACCGTATAAAACTTGTTTGTTTTGCGTCAATGTATTTAAAGACACAAAGAGTATCAACAGAAAAAAGAATCTCCTCATAGTTATTCGGTTTCTATAAAATAGGTTCCTGATGATTTCAATTCAAACTCTCTTGGATCGTTTTCAATAAGTGGTGTTGAAGATCCAGAAATAAATACCGAAGTTCTTGTTTTCCTGGTGTTAAGAATAATTGGATTTAAACCGACGTCAATTATTTCTTGATAGGTAAATGCTAAATTTTGAGCTGGAATATTTAAAGTGCTTAGTGTGTATATAATAGTTCCATTGTCATCTAAAAATTCTATAACTGCAGTAAAATCCCTAGTTATTTCATTCTTAACTTCAATGTCAATAATAATTTTCTGTAAATTATCTCGAAGATACGAATTCTCTAAAATACGGAAATCTGAGATATCTGATATCCCGTTTACGATTTCAGTACCCGTTACTGGGTCCATAAAATCATTCGGAAATAAAGTAAAGTAGACAAGTGATGTTTTGATGACTGGGCTATGATTAAAATCTTCTGCTTGGTTAAAATCTAACTTTTCTGAACATGCCGATAAGACAATAAGAAAAAGGAGAAAACCTGTTTTAAAATAGTTCATTATTTTTTAAAGAATATCGTATTTATTTTAGTGAAATTTAAAGATGCTGTTTTATTTCCTGGAGGGACCTTACAATTATAAACGTATTACTTTTTGTATTATTATTATTATTAAAATTACAATAAATTGCTTCCATACCGAAGTTAATTGCTCCTTCTATATCGGCTTCTAGGCTATCTCCAATCATAATAGAGTTTTCTTTAGTGGCCTTTGCAACACTCAAGGCATGTTCGAAAATTAATGGATTTGGTTTTTTAACACCTACAGACTCGGAAGTAATTACTTGATCAAAATAATGAAGAATCTTTGAACTTTTCATTTTCTTGGATTGTACTTCTTCAAATCCATTGGTAATAATATGCAATTGGTATTTGTCTTTCAAATAGTTTAAAATATCGATAGCTCCATCAAAAAGATGATTAAAATGAGGCATCACTTCTATATACTGAATCGCCAATGTATCTATTAACGCATCAGAAATTGAGAAATGAACGGCATCAAAAGCTTCTTTCAGCCTTTGATATCGCAATTGTTCTTTGCTTACCTTTTCTTGTCGATACAAGCGCCAATACTTAAAATTAATGGGCTTGTAAACTTCTAAAAAAACAGCAATATCAAGATCAATCTGATAATCTTTAAATAATTTTTGAAAAGTAAGGTCTGAATTTTTTTCAAAATCCCAAAGAGTATGATCTAAGTCGAAAAAGACGTGTTTAATCCGTGTCAATTGTTTTATATTTGATAAAAAGTTATTTTTTGACTCCAAAAGTAAACAAAAACCGTTTATCTACTTTTTATAAGAATATTCTTATAATGTTTAAAGGTACTTTAATTGCACAAATTATTGCGGTTATTAGTTCTCTTTTTATTGCGAAAATATACGGTAGTGAAGCCTATGGTATCTTGAGTGTTTTTATTGGTTTTTCATCAATAGTTTCCGTTTTTAATTCACTACAATTAGACAATTACATTGTTACATGCAAAGACAAATTAACCCGTCATCATTGGTTTAATTTTCTCTTCTTACTCATCCCGATAATGACCGTTATTGGAACCTTACTATTACTTCCATTTTACTTAATATTTATTGATAAAGGAATAGAAATCCATGTTTTAATATTTATTTTCCTGAGTGCTATTCTACTTAGTTATAATAAAACTCATGAATTTTTATTGACCAATCACAAAAATTTTTCGCCCATTTCTTTTGGCAAAATACTTTTAGTTTTAATCAATGTTTTATTTCAGTTTACCTTTTATGTCAAATTTAAGCTATATGGATTGGTTTATAGTTCGTTTATATCTCTCCTAGTTGTAACACTATATTTTAGTTTTAAAAATAAAAAACACTTCAAGGCTATCGATTTTAAAATCATCAAAAGTAACCTGAAGAAAAACAATTCTATAATAACTTTTTTACTACCATCTAGGTTTATCAACAATTTAGCATCACAATCTATTCCTTTATTCATCTTTGCTTTTTTTAGTTTAAAAGATGCAGGCATTTATTTTTTCTGCCAAAAAATCCTAACAATGCCACTCTTTATTATTTCGTCATCTATTTCAACAGTGTATTTTGAAAGAGCATCAAGCTTAATGACTACCTCTAAAAAAGAGCTTTTTAACGCCACTAAAAAAATAATTAGATTTAACATTCTGACGATGTTCCTTTTTTTAATACTATTAAATACAGTTGGCGTCTATTTATTGGAATTATTTCTAACAGACAACTGGATCAATTTAAGATTATATTTATTAGTTTTATCTTTTTTAGTTTTAAGCAGGTCGTCGTTTAGTCCAATTAGTAATATCATCGTGGTTTTAGATAAAAATAATGTAAGCTTGTTCTTTAATGTATACCTTTTACTGGTAAATAGTATCGCTTTTTATATTGGTTTTGTTATGAATGATTTGACATACACGATCTATTTACTATCCTCTTTAGGAGGTATTGGTTATATAACACTTGCTGATTATTTTTTAAAAATCATAAAAAAACAATCCTATTCATGATAAAACCAACCTTATTTGAAAGGCTAGATTTTTTAATCTTTGGGCATTTGATTAATTTTTTATACCCAACATATTATCGGCAAAAATATGGGTATCAAAAATATTATATCCTTTTTTATCATTTTTGGATTCCTCAAAAGTTATTCAGACTCAATCCAAAAGCAAGTTGGCCAGTTCATTTTACCTCAAAAGTATTGGCCCCTGAAAATATTCAAAAGGGCGTTTTATGTGATCCTGGAGACAATCCAAATGTTTATATACAAGCTAATAACGGATTGATTATTGGTAATAATGTTGGTTTTGGGGCAGGCTCAAAGATTATCTCTGCAAATCATTCACACACCAAACACTCTGAACACACCAAAACACCCCCAATTATTATTGGTGACAATGTTTTTATTGGTGCGAATAGTGTTGTGTTACCTGGAGTACATATTGGAAATAATGTAATTATTGGTGCTGGGTCAGTTGTTTGTATTAGTATTCCATCAAATTCTATTGCTGTTGGAAATCCTTGTAAAGTGATCAAAGAAAATAAACCTTATGAAGAAGCAATCGCTAAAATGAAATTTAATAAAAAAACTAAATGATGCTTTGTGAGAATACATTGTAGCGCTCTATCTCAGCGCCAAAACTTTCATAGAATTTAGCAACACCTGGAATCATAGCGCCTTCGAAATCTAAAATTTTATCTTTATACTTTTTAATAATTTCTGCAACAAGTAAAGTTGCGGCACCCTTTTTTTTTCCTAAGGCACTACAAACAGGTACTAAGTAAGTAATTCTTTTACCGTCAATTAAAAGAATAACACTTGCAATTAAATCTGTCTTGCTTTTGATACCATAGCAATGCACGACAGAGGTATTTAATTTTAAAATATTTTGAAGCACTTCTTGCATCGAAAGATGGTTTAAATAATTTTTATCATTCAATAAATAAAAATCATAAAACTCTTTTATACTTATGTTTTCTTCGAAGTATAGTCTAGAAGAAATTGCTTTTTTTAAATCTCTTTTTCTATTATTATTAAATTTCTTGTAATTCTCAGCATACACGTTTTCAATTTTTAAAAGATAGTTGTTTTTTGACTTCATCTTAAAAGTGAAAAAATTGTCAGAATTGAAATTTATGGTAGTTTTAACAAACTTTTTAGGAATACTATGTATCATCTTTTCCTGTAATTTAACAGTGATCGGTTCTTTCGAAAAAACACCCAACTGTTGACAAAAAAATGGTTGTGTTATATATTTTAAAAAATATTTTTGCTTCCATGGAAGTGGCATTACTGCTTCGTAGTCATTCAAAATAAGGATATCCCAATTCTCAGATACAACATCTAAATACCAAGAAAATGCGTAAACTCTACATTGCACAGATGCAGCAATGCATGCATCATATTTATCAACATCTAAATCCTTTCTTTCAATGAGATGTATCATATTTATGAAGTTGCAATTTTCAACATAGATTCATAGAGTCTTTTCCAACCTTTCCAACGCAAATAATTGCTCAAACTTTCGTTGTGAAATAAGGTAATAAAAAGTCCGTCAACCGCTTTTACTTCGTTTTTCAAATCTCTTATTCTTCCTAAAGATTGCTTTGGCGTTAACTTCATATAATCATTTAAAGTTGTGTCCATTAATGCAAATGGAAACACTTTTAATGGAGTTTGTATTTCGAAATCTAGGTCATAAAAATAAAAAGGCGTACAGGTTCCTGCTCTAAAACCTACATTGCCGGCATAGCCCATAGAATAATCTTCTTCGATTTCTAAATCGATTAAATTTTGATAGGTTTCGGGGAGGCTAAATCGCAAATAATGTTGTCGCGAGCGTTTTGTTGGTATGTTTGTAATGTCTTCCAAACGCTTTTTTTCTTTCTTTAACAACGCACTGTTTTGCATCGTAAAATAAGATGGATGCAATCCAACTTTTGCGTAATCGACAATGGATTTAATTAACAATCTAAACTTGTTTTTTGCTGTTGAAACATTGGTATCGAAAGTAGTATAATCTGCAATTAAAAAAAAGAAGAGTGTTTCTACCTTATATTTTTTTTTATACTCTAAAATTTTATCAAAAGTGTTAAAAGGGTCTTTTTTGAGATTAAAGAGTACTGCAAATCGATTGATAATATTTAAAAATTTTAAGGTATAAATATCGTTTAAAAAACCCCCAACGGATCGGAGCAAACTCTTATATTTATAGGCAAATGCATTGTCTACATCTATCGTAGAAATAAATTCATAATTTCTTTTATGATAGTTATAAGTTGGGAATTTTTCTTTGAAAATTGACAAAAATTTATACGCCCAAATATCAATTACTGGTTTTTCTAAAAACTGGTGCTCATAGGCAATACTTTGCTCGGCAGTAAATCGACCATGCATGTCTTTTACGTGTGGCAAATACTCTTCATAACGTGAAATTAAATAAAAGCTGGCTGCAAAGATATCATATGGAATAGAGGATTTTGATCCTGCATTAAAAAAACAAGGAATAGCATCCCATTTTGCTACATTTATTTCCATATCGTTGACACCCTGCTCAAACATAAGGTCACTACTTCTAACAAAAAATTCGCTTCCTAACGGATTCTTAGTATAAGACATTTTAGGGCCATTATGAGCTACAAAGTCTTCAATTTTTGAAGTAAAATCTACGGAGGCCACTAAAGTCCTTGTAAAAATATGTTTGAAAACATATCGAATTCTTGGTGTAATCTTATGTGTGTAAACGAGTATCAAATAAAAAGTTTGAGTAAGTATTAAGAATGGTGAATTTACAAAATTCCATCATCAGCAAAGCTAAAATACGATTTTTCGGTAATAATTAAATGGTCTAATAGCTTTATGTCCAAAGTACTCCCTGCTTCTTTAATTTTTAGAGTGACCTCTTTGTCTGCTTTACTTGGTGTTAATTTTCCTGATGGATGATTATGACAAACAATTACTCCAACACATGCCGTTGCTAACGCCTTCATATAGAGCAATCTAACATCTACTACTGTTGCTGTTAAACCACCTTTACTTAAACGATGTTTCGCAATTACTTTGTTTGAATTGTTTAAAAAAATTGCCCAAAACTCTTCGTGTTGTAAATCTCCAATAATAGGTTGCATCAAATGAAATACACCTTTGCTTGTCGATATTTCAGGAAGCTCTAAAGCAGTTTCTAACTGCCTTCTTTTTCCTAATTCTAACGCGGTAATAATCGCAATGGCCTTAGCTGCTCCAACTCCGTGAAATCTTGTCAATTCTTCTACCGATAATTTCGCCAACTCATTGATGTTATTGTTGACAGAATTTAATATTTTTTTAGATAAAGATACAGCACTTTGATTTCTGCTTCCAGAGCCTATTAAAATGGCAATAAGCTCTGCATCTGAAAGCGATTTCCTTCCTTTTAAGACCAATTTCTCTCGGGGCCTATCATCTAAAGCCCACCCTTTTATCGTTAACTTTTTCATTCATAAATTTTTACTAAAAGTACAAAAAACATGTAAAAGCAGTTAAAAACAGTTTTTATTACGTTTTGTGGCGAACTCTTTTTATCTTAGCATTCTATTTATATATTTTAAATATGAAGATTATTATAGCTGGTGCTGGAGATGTAGGTTTTCACTTAGCTAAACTACTTTCTTACGAATCTCAAGATACGTATATTATAGATTTTGACTCCGAGAAGTTAAACTACTTAAATAATCATTTAGATGTGATTACCAAAAAAGGTGATGCTACTTCTATTAAATTATTAAAAGAGATTGGCATTGACTCGGCAGACCTACTAATTGCAGTTACAGATAGCCCAAACACAAATTTCACGATTAGTGTTATTGGAAAATCTTTAGGTGTTAAAAAAACAATTGCACGTATAGACAATACTGAATTTTTAAATACAACTGAAATTAATTTCAAAGATTTTGGAGTTGATTTCATGATTTCCCCACAAGAATTGGCCGCAGACGAAATTAAAATGCAGCTAAATCAATCTTCTTTCAACGAAACTGTTGCTTTTGAAAATGGGTTGTTTAATGTAATGGGGACTACTCTAACTTACAAATCTCCTATTGTTGATTTAACTGTAAAAGAAGCAAAAAAGAAATTCTCTGATGTCGATTTTATTACAATTGCCATCAAGAGAGATGGTGTTTCTCAAACGATTATTCCGCGTGGAGACACCAAGTATGAAGTAGACGATCAAGTTTATTTTTCTGTACCGAACTATAGCATCAAAAAATTATATCCAATTATTGGAAAAAAACATTTGAACATAAAAAATGTAATGATTTTGGGCGGTAGTAGTATTGGTGAAAAAACAGCAAGAAACCTTTGTAAAGATAACTTCAACGTTACGTTGGTTGAAAAAAATAGAGAGAAAGCAGCTGCTTTAGCAGAAGAATTAGGGAATACATTGATTATTAATGGTGATGGTAGAGACTTGGAGCTTTTAGAAGAAGAAAATATTCGAGAAATGGATGCTTTCATCGCTGTTACTGGCAATTCTGAAACCAACATCATGTCGTGTTTAGTTGCAAAATCTAAAGGCGTCAAAAAAACAATTGCTTTGGTAGAGAACATGGATTATATCGACATCTCTCAAACAATTGGAATTGAATCTCTAATCAACAAAAAGTTAATCGCAGCGAGCAATATTTTTAGACACATAAGAAAAGGAGAAATTCTAGCCTTAGCTAATTTACACAATATTGACGCTGAAGTTTTTGAATTTGAAGTACAACCAAATGCAAAAATAACAAAAGAGCCGATTAAAGATTTACGCTTCCCAAGAGAAGCTGTGTTTGGCGGAATTATTAGAAATGGTAAAGCAATGATGTCTTTTGGAGATATGCAAATACAAGATGGAGATAAAGTAATTGTTTTCTGCTTACCAGAAGCCATTAGCACTGTAGAAAGTCTTTTCAATTAAGATGAATAATTTGAATACAAAAATAATTTACCGCTTTTTAGGCGTCACTGCTGTTTTAAACGGTTTGTTTATGTTTATAGCCTTTCCTTTTAGTTATTTTCATAATGAAACTGAAAAATGGGGAATCTTACAAGCTGGAATAATTACGATACTTATAGGTGCCTTATTATATTTCTTCAATAAGCCAAAAAACACATCGATTCAAAAAAAAGAAGGCTATTTAATTGTCACCTTAGGTTGGTTAACGCTCTCTATATCAGGAATGCTTCCCTATCTTTTATCTGGGGCCATCCCAAATATTACCGACGCATTTTTTGAAACAATTTCGGGCTATTCTACAACTGGATCTTCAATCTTAACAGATATTGAGGCCATGCCAAAAGGAATTTTATTCTGGCGAAGTGCTACACATTGGATTGGTGGAATGGGTATTATTGTGCTTACTATTGCCATTTTGCCACTCTTAGGAATTGGAGGAATGCAATTATTTATGGCAGAAGCGCCTGGACCATCTGCAGACAAGTTACACCCAAGAATTACGGATACAGCAAAACGATTATACCTTATTTATGTGGTCTTAACTTTTGTAGAATTCTTTTTACTAAAAGTAGCTGGAATGACCTGGTTTGACGCAATTAACCATGCCATGTCTACAGTTAGTACTGGAGGTTTTTCTACAAAAAACAACAGTATGGCATACTATAATCATTTGCCTTTTGTGCAATATATTGTCATCTTTTTTATGTTGGTTGCGGGTACAAATTTTGTATTGACCTATTTCGCCCTAAAAGGAAAAATTCAAAAAGTATTTCAAAGTGAAGAGTTTAAATATTACTTATTTGGTATTATTGGCATTTCTGCTGTGATTACGATTATTATTCTCTTTTTCCAAGACCCAAACTTACAAACGAGTATTACACATCCAGCAGTATTTGGAAAAAACGAAAGTGCAATAAGGCATGCTCTTTTTCAAGTAACATCTGTTGTAACAACAACGGGTTTTGTCTCTGCTGATTTTACAATGTGGAGTTTTTTTGCTACTGGAATCTTTTTTGCGTTGTTTTTCTCTGGAGGTTCTGCAGGTTCTACAAGTGGAGGAATCAAAGTTATGAGGCATATTGTGATGCTCAAAAACAGTTTTTTGGAATTTAAAAAAGCACTACATCCCAATGCAATTATTCCTGTAAGATATGATGGTAGAGCGGTGAGCCATACAATTGTATTTAATATTCTTTCATTCTTTATTATCTACATGCTCATATTTATTATGGCCTCTGTAACCCTAACCCTTTTAGGATTGGATTTTACATCTGCTTTAGGAGCTGCAGCCTCTTCACTTGGAAATATAGGCCCAGCAATTGGCTCTGTAAGTCCTGTAGATAATTTTGCGCATTTGTCGAGTACTGCAAAGTGGTTTTGCTCTTTTTTAATGTTAATTGGTCGTTTAGAATTGTTTACGGTATTAATCTTATTCACTCCATTTTTTTGGAGAAAAAACTAATTTAAAAAAACCTTTAATAGCCAAACTGAATCCTTTTAACTGTACTTTATTTCTTCTAACACTCAGATTATTCAAATAAAAAATGAAAATCGGAAATTCGTGAAAGGAAACAAAAATATTTTAGAATTAAACGCTTTATATTTTTTTGATAGTTTCTAAATGTTTAACTTTAATCTTATCCTATGAAAAAGAAATTAGATTTACTCTTTAAGCCTATTGAAGATAAAACAATTGTTTGGTTTAGCACGAAAAATGAATACTCAGTATTAGAAAATATTACTGTAGACATATTAAAAACTTCATAAAGGTGTTAAAATTGAAACTCTAACAGAAGCGACAAAGGAAGCTGGTCAGCATTTAAAATCCTTTAAGGAAAATCTTCAAAATGATACTAAAAGAAAACGAAAAACTAAACTAAAAAATAAAGAACTTTTATCAAAAAAAGATTCTCAATTATTTTTAAGTCTCTAATTCATAAAGAATACAGAACATGGATTTTAAAAAGAATTTTGGACAAAAATTGGCGTAATTTAAAATTGACTCAATTGGGATTAAAAAAAGCTAAACCAAACCTTTAACTTCCTCAAAATTTAGTCCTCCATAATTTCCAGAACTCATTAATACAAGTGCCGTATTTTTTAGGTTTTCAGAAAACAGAAAATCTTTAAATTCTTCTGGATTTGTATAAATAATTAAATCATCTCGTTGAAATGCTTTTGCAATTTGTGCGGAAGTAACTTCTTCTAATTGCTTTATTTTTATGGCATCTGGAGAATAAAAAACAACGGCTTTATCGGCAGCGTCCAACGCACCTTTATACTCCGCTAAAAAAAAAGCATTTAAACTTGAATAGGTATGCAATTCTAAACATGCTAATACATTTCTATTTTCATATTGATTTTTAACGGCAATGGTTGTTGCTTCAACTTTAGAAGGTGAATGTGCAAAATCCTTAAAAATTACGCTCGTATTGTTTTCGGCAATTTTCTCTAAACGTTTGCTTGCTCCAGAAAAACTTGCAATTGCCTCATAAAAATCATCTTCATCTATGCTCATGTGTTGACAAATCCACTTTGCACCTGCCAAATTTTGTAAATTGTGTGTACCAAAAATCTCTAAAGGCAAATCTCCTTCAGGAGTTTCTAGGTAGGTAATTCCGTTTTCTATAAAGTGCTTGGGGGTTTGATATGGATATTTCTTAATATGGTTTTCGGAAGATTCGACTACATCTTTTACAGTTGTATCCTCTTCGTTATAAACCATAATTCCTCCATGTACCATAGAATCTGTAAAGATTTTAAATTGGGATACATAGTTTTCAAAGGTTGGAAAAACATTGATGTGATCCCAGGCGATACCGCTTAACAAAGCAATATTTGGTTTGTACAAATGAAACTTTGGACGCCTATCAATTGGTGAACTCAAGTACTCGTCTCCTTCTAAAACAATAAAGTCATTTTCTGCTGTTAAATGCACCATGGTTTCAAAACCTTCTAATTGTGCACCCACCATATAATCGACATCTCTTTCATGATAATTTAAGACGTGTAAGATCATTGAAGTAATCGTTGTTTTTCCATGAGAACCTCCAATAACTACGCGGGTTTTATTTTTAGATTGTTCGTATAAAAACTCTGGATAGGAATAAATTTTCAATCCTAATTCTTGTGCTTTCAACAATTCTAAATTATCTTTTTTTGCATGCATTCCTAGAATGATTGCATCGATATTTTCGTTTATTTTTTCTGGAAACCAACCAAATGTTTCGGGCAATAAACCATATTTTGCTAACCGAGATTTGGATGGATCGTGAATGGTATCATCACTCCCAGAAATTTGATCTCCTTTAAGGTGCAATGCAATTGCGAGGTTGTGCATAGCACTTCCGCCAATAGCTATAAAATGTAGGTTCATAAACAAGAATTTTTAAAAAGGTAAAAATACAAAAGCTTTGTGCAATATGGTTTGACTTTAATGGGAAACTCCAAAAATAGAAGATGTTATTATTCACTACCTTGGTTTAATTAGATGAAATTTTCGCTTACTTATCCTATTCTAAAACAACTCTAGTTGGAGTATCTAAACCATTGATAATGCTTTCTGTTCCTTTTGCAACTGCTTGTATTGTTTGGGTAATTACGGTCATGTTTAACGTTGCTGCTTCGTCGGATACTTGATGGTAATCCTTATCTACGTCTATTGGTGTTGTTGAAAATGTATGGGAAGGCACTCCTAATCTTGCCAATGAAGCATTGTCGGATCTAAAAAATAAATTAAACTTTTTGTAGGGATCTGGAAATAATTGATACCCCGTTCCTACCAAATTTTGTTGGATAATTTCTCCAAAATCAGAGCGTTCAAAACCTGTTAACCAAGCGGTATTTGGTCCAAAACTGGGGGTTTTTCCGATCATTTCTAAATTGATTCCCGCTACGAACTTGCTGGCATCAATTCCTTTTCCAAAATATGTGGATCCTTTCAATCCCATTTCTTCTCCGGTAAATGCTACAAAAACGATGGTTCGCTCGTTCGATCCTTTGTTTTTAAAATATTCAGCCAAAGTTAAAACTCCAGTCACTCCAGAGGCGTCATCATTGGCGCCATTGTAAATAGAATCTAATTGTCCTGTTGTTTTACGAATGCCTAAATGATCAAAATGCGCCGATACAATGACAAATTCGTCTTTCTTACTTTTTCCTTCTAAAACACCAATAATATTACTTGCGGTAATATTTTTTTCAGTCCTTCTATTCTGAAACGTAAAAGTTTGTCTGTAGGTTTCTAAATCTTGAAAAGTAGAAAGCCCAATTCGTTTGAATTCATTTTCGATATATACCGCAGCTTTTTCAATCCCTGGGGTACCAGTTCCTCTCCCTTCCATTTCATCCGAAGCCAAGGTGAATAGGTGTTTTTTAACGGTAATTGAATCAATTTCAAAAGCAATTGAAGTAGCTTCCTTTTTAATCGTTGTTGGTTTTTTTTTACACGATATTGCAATCAGTAACAATAAAATAATGGGGGATATACTTTTCATTTATATTTGATTTTAAAAGGATAAATATAGCTAATTTAATTTCGTATTTTTGCACAAAATATCGACAAATGATTTTATCTGAAATTCCAAACATTAAACATATTGACGCTAATAATTTCTTTTTATTGTCGGGCCCTTGTGCTATTGAGAGTGAAGAAATGGCATTAAGAATTGCTGAAAAAGTTGTTACAATTACAGATAAATTAAGAATTCCATATATTTTTAAAGGAAGTTTTAAAAAAGCCAACCGAAGTAGAATTGATAGTTTTACTGGAATTGGCGATGAGAAAGCCTTAAAAATTTTACGCAAAGTTTCTGAAACCTTTAACGTTCCAACGGTAACAGACATTCACGAAGCGTCCGATGCTGCAAAAGCGGCTCAATATGTAGATGTTTTACAAATTCCTGCCTTTTTAGTGCGTCAAACAGATTTAGTAGTTGCAGCTGCAAAAACAGGAAAAGTTGTCAACTTAAAGAAAGGACAATTTATGAGTCCAGATGCGATGAAGCATGCCGTTCAAAAGGTAAAAGATGCGGGTTCTGACAAAGCTTGGATTACAGACCGAGGAACCATGTTTGGCTATCAAGACATGATTGTAGATTTTAGAGGCATTCCAGAAATGCGTGCATTTGCCCCTACTATCCTAGATGTTACACATTCTTTACAACAACCCAATCAAGCTGCAGGTGTAACGGGTGGACGACCAGAAATGATTGAGACAATTGCCCGAGCGGGTATTGTAAATAACGTTGACGGCTTATTTATTGAAACGCATTTCGACCCTGCAAATGCAAAAAGTGACGGTGCCAACATGTTGCATTTAGACAATTTAGAAGGGTTATTAACCAATTTAGTGGCGATTAGAAAAACCATTAACAATTTTTAACGCATTTCTCGTGATTAAAAACAACGCATTTGAAGCACTTTTTATTTGCCTTAATAGGGCATAAAATGAAGTGTTTAAAATTTGTATCTTAGCACAAATTGATATTCCCCCATGCGTAAAAACACTTATTTACACGACAATAATGAAGTCAACCTTATTCTAAAAGGTTTTACAAGCATTCTTATTGGTTTTTATCTTTTCTGTGGAGCTTACCTCATCAAAAGTATTTTAAACGGCTTTCTAATTGATGACCATCTTACTGGCATGTTTTCGGCAGAAATTATTGAATTTGTTGCACTCGGAGTCTTGTTTCTAGTGTTTGTATTCAGTTCCCTTGCAGTTGTTTTTGCAGGAAAACGAGTAGCAAAAAGACATCAATTTAAATTATGGAATGCCAAAACAAAAAAAACCGCTTTCAGGTATTTGTTTCTTATTGCATTCTTTTCATCACTTCTTATTATTTTAATGAATGCTGGGTTGATTGATTTCATAACACCCGCTTTTTTGTTCTCCTATGGCCTAATACTCTTTCTATTAAGAGGTGACTCTTATCGAAAAAAAAATCTGATTCTTTCTGGATTGGCTATTGCTTTGGGGTGCTTATGCTTTTTTATACCGGGCTATTGGTCTTCTGCTATTTCAATTTTAGGAATTGCACATGTGGCCTATGGCATTATGGTAAATTAATTAATACCTCCGCTGAATTTCTTTCACTAGGTTTTCTAGTCCATTCAATTGCAGCTCGTACACCAAGCCCATTTGCTTGCCCAATTTACCTGCAGGAAACCCCTTGGTTCTATACCAAACGATATAATGCTCTGGTAAATCAATGAGAAAAGTCCCTTTGTATTTTCCAAAAGGCATTTTCATTTTTGCCAAATCGATGAGAAATTGTTGGTCTTGTATCATTTATTCTTTTCCGTCAAGGTAATCTTGTAAATAAGAAAATCGAGGTGTTAATTTTCCGTTTTCCGTCATTTTTGCACGTGCTAAAACGCCCTCTTTATCGTTGTTGAAAAAAGCGGGAATCACATGTTCTAAAAACAATTCTCCAAAACCTTCGCTGGCATCTTTTGGCAACTCACAGGGTAAATTGTCTACTGCCATCACTACAATGGTATTTTTTGCTTTAAAGTCTACTTCTTTTTCGGTGCTTGGGTCGTATCCATAAATTGGATCTGCAATGGTAGAAGGTCTTATGGTAGCGGCTACTGGACCGTCTATATCACATGAAACATCTGCTATAAACTGAATTTTAAAATCTGCTGTTTTTGCATCTTCTCTTGTGAATAGATAAGGTGAACCATCTCCGAAGAAATGTCCTGCAATAAAATAGTCTGTTACTTTTGCAAAGCGCATAAAATTGGCTTCGTATTTTTCTGGATGGTTATAAAAATCTCTATTCGTTAGTACTTGCCCATCTGTTCGTTTGTTATAGTCTAAAACATCGATCACGCAATAGACTGGCTTTGTAAATGTCTGGGTCAAATAGGCTGTAACATCTACCTGTGTTATTTGCATTGCGTCTAACATTTCTTTGGCGCCTCTGGCAACTTTTCCATTTCCGGTAAGTAGTATTTTAATGTTTGGAAGTTGAATGCTTTTTAGGTGATGAATCAATTCTTGCTGGCTACCTAGAGTTTCTGCTTTGGGCAACTGAAAGGACTCCTTTTTTAAACCAATCGCTCTAAAGCCATTGTAAGCACCTACGATTCCTGCATACCGTCCAAACCCAATCAAACGCATTCCGTTTTCTTTTACAATTACTTCGTGGTCGTAGAGTGTTATGTTTTTGTCAATAACAGCTTGTAATAATTTTCTATTATAGGGTTGTTTTTTGATGGTATGACTAAAGAAAAAATATTTTTTATTTGGAAGTAAGGCTTCAATTGGCACTTCTTTTACACCAATAAGCACCTCACAATCTGACACATCAGAGGTTACTTCAAAACCTTCTTTTTGATAGGCTTCGTCTGTAAAAACCCTAATGGGAGAAGCTTCTACTTTTATTGTGGAAGGGCTAAACTTCTTTTTAAATTGGGATAGCTTTTCCGGTGAGAAAACAACCCTTCTATCTGGTGGGTTTTTACGTTCTTTTATAATTCCAAACTTCATCCTTTTGTTGATTCTAATATTTGTTCGAAGATATTGGATTTTATAAAGATGGGCAACTAGATTTTTTATACTTTTGTAAACTAATTAAAAAACTGGGGACGACTGGTTTTGACAGCAAGTTCTGTTAATTGGTAAGCATATCAAGGACTGAAATAATTCTTGTAAAACTCATTTCAACTTTTTAACCGGCGAAGATAACTACGCTTTAGCTGCTTAATCCGAATCACAGTAGGATTGGCCTCGGCACACTAGGTGTGCAAGCTTTATGTCCACGAAAAGCCTTGGTTTACGGCGTTTCACTTTTGGGCATCGTAAAAGTAAACATAGGAAACTTGATGCTTTGGCAAGTTTTTGAAATAAAAAAGATACGTTTAAAATGGATTGTTCTTAATCAGTTTTAGGCCGACAACTAAGTAAGAACTATATATGTAGAAAGCTTTTTTGCCGCTTGTTTGGACCCGAGTTCGATTCTCGGCGTCTCCACAATTTACCCACAACCTTTTATGGCTGTGGGTTTTTTATTTTATATAAATCCTCAATGAAATAAAAACCACAAATTTAAAAATATAGATTTGAAATTTTAGTAATCGGTTTAAATCATATTTTAGAATTAGAAGCTAAATAATTAATGGTTAATTGCAATTAACAATATAAAGTGTATATTTGTAAAAGAACATTAAACCATAAACATATGAAAACTATTATTACAGTATTATTTTTAACAACGAGCCTTTTTTTAAGTGCACAAATAGCCAACATAACATACATTACAGTTCCAAGAGAAAATTCTGAAGAATTTCTAAAACTTCATGAAAAATTTACAAATTTATCTTTATCCGAAGAAAGGAAATTAAATCAATCAGTAATATTCGCACATTCGTTTGCGGGCGATTACACATTTGCTATTTATGATTTATATTCAAATGCTGAAGATATGGTTGGCGACGCAGTAATTGCAGAAAAAATTATGAACAAGAATCTTGAAGCTATGAAACTTAGTAACGATCAAAAGGAAGTTATGATGAAGTCTTATGAAAATTACTCGGGAATGTATGCATACAATCATTCTGATCAAGTAAGAACTTCTCAATGGACAAAAGATCTAAGATTCGAGGCTAAAAATATTGACTGGACTTCAAAAAAAATAGTAGTAGTTAGTAAATATGAAGTGAAGTTCGGAATGAACAAAACTTTTAAAGATGGATTAATTAACGGAAGTATTAAAGATTTAAAAGAAAGTGAATTATGTGAAATGCATTTTGCTAATCAACACCTATATGGGTCTGGAGCAGATTTCCATACATATCAATTTTATAATTCTTGGACCGATTTTGCAACCTTTGAGGAAGAAAACTTAGGTGGAGAAATGACTGATGAAGATAAAGCTTTTTGGTCCACAATAGAAGCTCATGAAGATGAGATTTTAACATTAATTGGTTCAATTAATCCAGAGACAAAAGTTTTTAGTTACAAAAAATAATACTATTTAGGGTCAATAAATTAATATTGGCCCTAAATAGTATTATTTTTAAATAATGAAAATTGATTTAAAAAAATTACTTTTGCATTATAAATCAATAAAATAATGAAAATAAATTATGTGAATACAGAATCAGTTTGTGCATGTAAAGTTTCACTTGACCTTCTTGGGGACAGTTGGACATTGATCATTATCCGTGATTTATTTAGAGGGAAAACCACTTTTTCTCAATTTTTGAATAATGATGAACATATCTCTTCAAATGTTTTAGTAGACAGGCTAAAAAAACTTAGAGCATTAGAAATCATTGGATTTATAAAAAATGAAAAAGATAAAAAAATTAAAGAACACTTCTTAACAGATAGAGGTATAGAACTTTATCCGATAATATTTGAATTGCAACTTTGGGCGACTAATAATGTAAGTTTTAACGAGTCTCAAAACACTAAAAAATGGGTATTATCAACAAAAACAACATCAAAGTTTGATATGCTAAAAAGTTATCAAGACAACTATAAAAATTTAAGATTTGACAAATTTGGATTTTAAAGTTTAGAGTTGATCATAATAGAATTATCTCTGTTAAATATAAAATAAAATCAAGAAGTTAATTCTTCCGAAATGATTTAAAAAATAAACTATTAAGACTAAACCAAAATGCCAAGATACCCGGCAAGTTCTTTTTAGGTGATTTCCCTTTTCCAAGACGTTGAATTTGAAGTTCGTACCAAGGGAGTTCTACACCCCCTAACTGGTCGAGAAATTTAATTCCAATGCTCGGAATTGGCGCTTCAAAACGTTCTACAGAACCGTCAAAAATTTGATTTGCCAAATTAGGATACAAACAAAACGGTCTAGCCAAACCAACCACATCTAAATTCCCTTCTTCCAAAGCTTTATTCATAACAGCAACAGAACGAAATCCTCCCGTAAGGAGTAAAGGCGTTTTTGTAAGTTTTCGTGCTTTCTCTATATACGTTAAGAAATAAGCTTCGCGATCTACGGTGCTTTTCTTACGATCTCCAGTAATCATGGCAGGCTTTTCATAAGTACCTCCAGAAATTTCAATCAGATCGATGCCTTCATTTCCGAGAATACGAATAACTTCCATCGATTCATCTTCCGTAAAACCTCCTCGTTGAAAATCTGCAGAGTTAATCTTAATGCCAATGGGATACTCTGCTCCTACTTGACGGCGAATTTCACGATAAATTTCTAAAACAAAGCGCGCTCTATTCGCTAAAGACCCTCCCCATTGATCGGCTCGGATATTGCTGTTGGGTGATAAAAACTGACTGACCAAATATCCATGAGCTCCATGAATTTGACAACCAGTAAACCCCGCTTCCTTCATGATTCTAGCCGTAGTTCCAAAACGTTTGATAATGTCCCAAATAGCCTCTTCCGTCAAAGCCGTAGGCATTTTAAACATTTTTGATGCACCGCCCATTTTTAACGGTACTGCTGAGGGCGCTACTATTTCTCTGTTAATGGCAGCAAAAGCCTGTCTTCCAGGATGGTTTATTTGAGGCCAAAGATGCACTCCAGTTCCTTCCACCGATTTTGCCCATTGTTTTAACAACTCAAAATCTTTATAATCTTCTACAACTACATTTCTCGCTTCACCCAATGCCAATGAATCTACCATCACATTTCCGGTAATAAGCAAGCCTGGGTTACCTTTTGCCCATACGTGATATGCATGTATTAAACCCTTACTTGGTGCATGGTGTCGCGTTCCAAAATTTTCACTCATTGCAGACTTTGCAATTCTATTTTTTAAAACAGATCCGTTGGGCAATGTAAAAGGAGCAGCAATGTGTTTCATAAATAATTATTATTTTTTAATGGGTATTGAAAGCTAGTAAATTGGAATAGCCTCTATTTTGGCGCATAGGTTTTGATGGCTGTTTTTAAAACTTCGGCACGCTCAAAAGACATGGTTTTTGTTTTAAACTTCGCATACAGTTCCATCTGATCGGTATAATGTGGACTTTCGGGTCTGCGGCTATTCCCGAAAGAAATTACCGATTCGTAGTAGGTTTTGGTGGGTGTAAAACGCACCATTCCAATATAAGATTCTCCGTGCGTTATTTTCATACGCCCATCTTTATATGGAATTCCTCGCATGGCAGTCACCACATCTGGCAAGCCAAAAATAGGGAGTTCCTTGTCTCCTCTTACCAATTGTTGAAATGCTCCTAATTGAATGCGTTCTTTATTAAAGTGTTTTTTTAAATAGGCCTTTGTTGCTTCCAAAGCACTATATAAAGCCGCATGTGTAAAAGTTCGATCTGCACCCAAAGCATCATAAAAAGGTCTTAGTTGATAATATAAAACTGCATAGGCACCTGCTCCGTAAGACGTTGGGTTGGTAATTCTGTCCCAGTTTTTAATGTCTGACAACAACACACTTACTGTCGGATAATCTGCTGTTTTCATGGTAAACAACGGATTCAAATCCATGTAATTGTACTGCAACGGAGTGGGCAATTGATGGTCGTATTTAATGCGTTTGAAGCGCTCGTAATCGATATGCGCTTCTGCTTCGAGTAATTGCAAGAGACGCGTAGATCGATTGTTGTCATAGGTTTCAAAATTCATTGCCTCTGCAAAATTTTTAGGATTCGGATTGTCGTCCTTCCCAGAAGATTTAAATGGAGTGTGATTGGCATTGTAGACAAATCCCGATTTTGGACTCACCACTTGTGGTAAATCTTTAATATCATAGTAAGTATCCCAGAGGGTTGCACGAGTGTTTCCAGGAACAACGTCGGTCCAATTATACCCTTCAGCTCGAATCGGAATTTTACCATTTGAAATGTAAAAAATAGTATCATTTCTATCGGCATATCCAATATTATAACCTGGAAGTGCTTTCATTTCTAATACTTCATAAAACTCTGTAAAATTTTTTGCTTTGTTCATCTTCCACCATTGCTCAATGGCATTGATGTTGGTTGTACTTGGAGTGCGCACTGCATATACGCCTGTTTTGTTTTTCAACGTAGGTCCGTAAATGCTTTTATAAAATATTTTCTTTGCCGGAATTCGCATTCCCAAAAATTTGAAGTGCACTGTTGCTTTGTGCTTTTCTAAGGTATATTCTTTGTTATCTACCAGATACACGTCTTTTTTGGTGGGGTGCATTTCCAAGGCATACACATCTGCTTTGTCAGGATAATTAACGGTGTGCGTCCAACCTAAAAACTCGTTGGCACCAGTCAACAAACAAGGAGATCCAGGAAAGGTTGCACCAATGATATTGGTACCTTCTTCACTTACTAAATGGGCTTCATACCAAGAGGTAGGCCCTTCTAATGGTTGATGGGTATTAATGGCTAAAAAGGTTTCGTTAGATTGGGTTCTGCTCCGGCTAATTGCCAATAAATTAGAGCCTTTGGTATCTTGCTCAATTTCATAAGGCCATGACAACTCGTTATTTACAATTCCTTTGACCAATTTGTCTGCTCCATTGGAAATAAACAATTGCAATTGGGTATAGCGCAAAAGTTTTTTAGGTGTAAGCGGAAAAAGTTTTTTTTGTAGGACTTCTTTTGGATGCTTGTTGGCAAAAGCATTGAATCCTTGGGTGAACCCTTCTAGCAAATCAATGAATTTTTTATCGAGTGTAGAGTATTGATCGTCGACTGTTTTTTCTGCTTGGATGAGTTGAACTAAAAAATCAGCGCCTGCTCCTTTTAAACCAAGATGCTTACTAAGCATTCCATTACCAGCAATATAGGCTTCTTGTAGCAGTTTGAAATGATCTTCTGCTTGTGCCCATGCAAAACCGTAAGCAACCTCAACGTCGGTTGCTGCATATATATGAGGAACGCCATAGGCATCTCTTATAATTTCAATATTGTCTGGATTTATTTGAGCATAGCTTTTAAAATTAATACTTAAAATTAAAAGAAATAAGGCTATTTTTTTCATCGGTAGTTTTATGAGATTGTCTTTGCTTCAAGTTAAAAAAACAGGGTGCATTTGTAGGACTGAAATTTGGTTTTTAATTCACGTAAGAAGGACTAATTAAACTGACCATACAGCCAACTCATCCGATTGGAAATCCACGATTTCAAGTGGGTTACTTCCTCGGCGTGGGTATCGAAATAAACTGGGTTTGGCCAAACGTAGGTGCCAAGGGTTTGCCACTTTTGGTAATTTTTTGCTTGGGCTAAGGCCAAATAATTTTCATGACTGTCTATGTTCCCTAAAAGGAGATCGGTATTGTTATAAAAATACAGAAAGCGTTCTTTGACCAAGTTTTCGAAATAAGGGTCTTGAAATAAGCGCGCATACCAAGGATTGTCTTTGATCCAAAAACCTTCGGAATACCTGGAGTCTGCATAATCTACATTTCCATAGGAAAGATCAAAATCCCACAAAGGGCCCATTTTAATTTTTTCGCCAGGCACATAGTTAAAATAGATGCTAGAATACCATTTGGCGTCTACACTTTTTGCGATTTCTTGAATGAGATACCAGTCTACAAAACTTGGCAAATCGATGTATGCACGATAACCTGCTGTTGGGTCCTTAAAATCGTTTCCAAACAAGACGGCTTCAAAAGTATTAATGTGCTCTTCAATCAAAGCAAGTTCTGGACTTCCAAAGTCTAAATCGGGTTCTTTTACCGCAAAAACGTTTTGTGAATAATTTTGTATGAAAATTGTCGGTTGAAAAAAAACATCACCAGCTCCTAAGCGATAATCCTGATCGATCTCCACTAAATATCCATTGTCGGGCAAATCGAGGCGATTGTTCTTTACTTCTACTTTTTGTGTTATGAGGTAAGTTCCGTTGTATTGATCGTTTATAAAAACTTCAGAAAATTCAGCTTTTGGTGTATATCCAAGCACACTCATGGCGCCTAATTCTAAAGAAATTTTATTCCTCATAAGCGACTTGTCTGAGTACTCGGCTAAGAAAATCCATTTTTTATCTTTGGGCATGCCTAAAATGGCTGTTTTATCGCTAAACTTTAATTGATAGGGTTTTTTAGGTGGACCGAACCAAGTAGAGTTTCCTCTTCCTCGGATACTCATTGCTTTTTCTTCGAGGTTTTCAAATTCTCGAGACCCTTGAATGCTAACCGTTCCTACTACATAATTCTCTTTGGAATCGATTGGAACTCCATTGGTTTGAATTGAAATGATCGGCAGCCCCGTAAAGTAAGTAATGTCTATATAATAATTTCTTGGGCTGGTTCCGTCAGAATTAAAAACGGTATAAGTAACTACTTGATTGAAGTCGTTCTCGGTTTCTTCACTTATTTGTGGAACGTTTTGTACAGTTACTTCTCCTCCAACAGTTTCAAAGGTAGCGACTAGATTTTCTATGGCTGTTCTATAATTTAGCGACCCAGTAAAGGTATCCGCCCCATCAAAGTTCAACACCAAATCGGATGTTAAATTTGGGTTTATTGATTTTTTGAATGTGAAGGTTGTCAATTCTCCAGGGGTAGCAAGGAACAATTCTGGTTCTTCTGAACAAGAAAAAAATATCAATGAGATCAAAAAGAGTACTTTCTTCATTTTTTTATAGTATGGTATTCATTGCACTTTTTATTAGAAAAACTCTTCTTCGCTTTTGAATAGAGAACAGAAAGATTTAAAGATTTTCAACACGATAAAAATACGATAACTTTTTTTAATTTTTTCCTAAAATGATTTATTGTCTTTATATTGCAGCAAACAACCCATATTGAAAAAAATTATTGTTTCTGTAACCAACGACCTCACGACAGACCAACGTGTAGACAAGGTATGCAACACGCTTTATAATGGGGGCTATGAGGTGTTATTGATTGGAAAAAAAAACAAAAACAGCAAACCATTTCACCGAAAATACGCAACGAAAAGAATCAAACTACTTTTTCAAAAGGGGGTTTTGTTTTATGCTGAATTCAATCTTCGTTTGTTTTTTTTCCTCTTGTTTTCTAAAAAAACAATTTTATTGGCCAATGACCTAGATACGCTAATGCCCAATTATTTGGTTGGAAAACTGCAAACAAAAAAAGTGGTTTTTGACAGTCATGAATTATTTTCGGAAATTCCTGAATTGGTGCATCGTCCTTTTGTAAAGAAAATATGGACGCTTTTGGAAAACTGGATCGTTCCCAATTTAAAAAACGCCTATACTGTTTGCGATAGTATCGCACTGTATTATGCAAAAAAATACACCACGAAATTTAATGTAATCCGCAACCTTCCAATGTATAAAAACAGCAATCGTGTAGGCGAGTTTTTATTTGATACTTCGGAGAAAAAAGTCATCCTCTATCAGGGTGCGGTAAACATAGGGAGGGGCTTGGAATTAATGATTGACAGCATGGCGTTTCTTCCTAATTGCATCTTCGTGATTATCGGAACAGGAGACATATTCAAAGAATTAGAAACCTTGATTCTAAAGAAAAACTTAGCAAATAAAATAAAGCTATTGGGACAGGTTTCACCTCAAAAATTGCATACAATAACCCCATTGGCGCATCTTGGAATCAGTTTAGAGGAAGATTTTGGATTAAATTACCGATATGCCTTGCCCAATAAAATATTTGATTATATACAGGCTGAAGTACCAGTTTTAGTTGCTGACTTGCCAGAAATGAAGAAAATTATAACCGCCTATAAAGTGGGTGAAATAGTTGCCGATAATACTCCAAAAATGTTGGCAAAACAGATTGATAAACTCCTAGAGAAAAATTTCTCTGTTGCGTTAAAAGCGGCGAAAAATGATTTAATTTGGGAGCATCAAGAGCAAGAATTACTTGCTATTTTTGAAAAGCAACACTAACTATTTTTTGTATTGGTGGGGATTTTCTCGAACGCCTTTTTTGAATAAAAAACGCACGCTGGATCTAATTTTATTGTCAATTTGTAAAAGAACGTCTTTTAATTTTTCTGTTGGCCAACCTCTAAAAGTGGTCACATGAAAAGTGTCAGTAGGCAACAAAGGTTCTTTAGAAAAATAATAATTGGACACGCAGCACCTTACTTTGTTTTCAACAATTTTACTCACAGAGTGCCACGAATTTTGATGTGTTGCCATGACCACCAATCGATTGAATTTACTTTCTATTGTAATTTGCTCTCGTTGCAATCCTTTGGGCCATATTTCTAAATTTCCGCCATTTGCAGGCTCCCAATCTGGTGTTACGTAGTAAAGGAGGTTTAAAACCCGCCAATTTTCTCGATCTCTATCGTGAGAATTATCTAGATGTGGATTTAAAAAACTGCCCTTTGTCATCAAAGAAACCCCACCTGCGTATAAATGTGCATCGGAAAGTAGTTCTTTAATTCCACAAATTTCTGAAATGAGTTGTACTACTTTTTTATCTTGAAAAGCAAATACGACTTCTTCTAGAAGGGAATGATAGGCATTCATTTGATAGGCTGTGAACTTTCGTTCTCTTAAACTTTTTCTTTCTACAGTATTCTTTAAGTCCGGAAAATAATTGTAAATTTCTAATGCAATTTCTTCTGGCAGAAGGTCATCTAAATAAAAGAAACCTATTTGATTTTTAGTGGTCAAGAATTGCTTCTTCAACTGTAATTGATGGTCTTTTATATTTTGATAAATTAATTTTGAGATTGCTTCTCTTTTCATTTATAAGGCTTTTTTTAAAGAACACAAATAACTGACTTTGAAACAATTTAAATAAAAAATTGACGCCTTTTTGATTGCTTTTTTTTCAAAAAACGGGGCTAATATCCCTACTACAGAAGAAACGCCAAAAAGAGACAAGTAATGCACACTCTTTAATAAATTCCCTTCTTTGGGTAAAATCAAATTATTATCTGCTAAAAAAGCAATATTCTCCATTGCTTGTTTGGTTTTAAATACAAATGCGGTATCGGTATCAATTCCGTGGTGATACACTTCATTTTCAAGATGAATAACGGAAAAATTATTTGCTTTTAATGTAAGTGAAAACAACAAATCTTCTCGTCCATATTTTGTAAGTTTCTCTTCAAATCGTGTCTTATTAAAGAGCGCTTTAGAAATTAAAAAATTAGCGGTAAAAAAAAACTTATACGGTCGTTTGTTTCGCTTGTCAACATTAATTTCTTCAAACTTAATACCGTATTTGTACCGCAATAATTTTTTATTTTCATCGGATGCTAAATAGCGAATTCCCCCGCAAAAAACAGCTCCTGTCTTATATTGAATCTCTTTTAAATAGTTATGAATAAACAAAGGACTTACTGGTAAAACATCACTATCTAAAAACAACAACCAACTGTAGACCGCTTCTTCTGATAATTGATTTCGAATTGCGCTCCTTCCAACATTGTCTTTTAATGCATTAAATCGTGCGAATGGCAGGGCATTTATTTTTTCGTTTTGTTGATTTAAAGTGGCCCTTGAACCATCATCAAAACAAATAATTTCAAACTGCACCTTCGATTTCAGTAATTGCTTATGAAGCTCATTTACGAGTGCAAAAGCATTGTAGTTATATGTTGGAATAAGTACTGATAGCATTATACAATAACTTGTTGTGCTACTTCAAACAACTGTCCACCTTCGCATTTAACTGTTTTCTGTTTAAACTTAACGATCAATTGATAATCGTGTGTTGCCATTAAAATGGTTTTTCCACTTTGATGGATCTTATTTAGTAATTCCATAACCTCAAGAGACGTTTTTGGATCTAGATTTCCAGTAGGCTCATCTGCCAAAATCAATTCTGGATCATTTAATAAAGCGCGCGCAATGGCAACTCGTTGTTGTTCTCCTCCAGAAAGTTCGTGCGGCCTTTTGTAATGTTTATTTTGAATGCCTACTTTTTCTAAAACTTCGGTGATTTTATCTTTAATTGCTGTTTTGTCTTTCCAGCCTGTTGCCTTCAAAACAAACTCTAAGTTTTCATAAACAGTACGATCACTTAATAATTTAAAATCTTGAAAAACAATGCCTATTTTTCTTCTTAAAAAAGGGATTTCTTTTTCTTTTAATTTATTTAAATCAAAATCTACAATGGTACCAATTCCGCTTTGTAATTTCAAGTCGCCGTAAAGCGTTTTCATTAAACTACTTTTCCCGCTCCCTGTTTTTCCTATTAGGTAATAAAAATCCCCTTTCTCTAAAGTTAGATTCACTTTAGACAAGACCAAATTATCTCTTTGATAAATATCCGCATTTTCAAGATGCAAAACAGCATTTTCCATACAACTGTGTAGTTTTTACAAACTTAGAAGTTTCTTTCTATTTTTAACTAAAAATTGCAAACTATTCTTACTTTTGATTATTGTTAGTATATTTTTTAAGACTTTTATCAAACAAATTTTAAAAAAGTCCGTTATCCAATTAAAGAAACATAAACAAATCTATGAAGTTTTTTTTAAGTAGGTTCATTTTAACTTGCTCCCTTTTTTTTCTGACATATACTCCAGCATTTGCGCAACAATCTTTTGTTGATGCAACTGTTTTGACGGATTTTAATGATGCTCTAAAATTATACAACAGCAAGGCATATGCTCCTGCTCTAAAAATATTTGGTACCGTTGCAAGAACTGCAGCAAAAAACACTAACGTAAAAAGCGATGCTTCCTACTACGAATCAATGTGTGCGGTGAAACTAAATAAAACAGATGCCGATAAAAAAGTTTTAAAATTTGTAGTAGAAAACCCTACGAGTGTTAAAAAAAACAAAGCTTATTTTAATGTTGGAAACTATTATTTTGCCAATAAAAAAGCTGCATATTCTCTAAAGTGGTTTCAAAAAGTAATTCCAGAACAGCTCTCAAAGGAAAACAAGAAGGAACTGGATTTTAAAATGGGGTTTGCCCTTTTAAAGACCAATCATTATAAATTAGCAAAGGATCGTTTCTTGCCGCTTATAAATGACGAAAAATATGGAAATGACGCCCGTTATTATTACGGATATTTAGCCTATAAGTTAGAAGATTATGCCATTGCAGAATCTACTTTAAGAGAAATTGCTGACAATGAATCCTATAAGGCCGAAATTTCATACTACCTTCTAGATATTAGTTTTAAAGCAGGTCGATTCAATCGTTGCGTAACCGTAGGGTTGAAATTGTTAGAGACTGTAAAAAGAAAAGAACAAGCCAATATTTCTAAAATTATTGGTGAGAGTTACTTCAATTTACAGAAGTATCAAGAAGCCATTCCCTACCTAAAAGCTTATCGAGGAAAAAGGGGGAAATGGAACAATACCGATTTTTATCAGTTGGGATATGCCTACTACAAGCAAAACGATTTTATAAATGCCATTAATAATTTTAATAAAATACTCGACGAAAAGAACAGTGTTTCACAAAATGCGTACTATCACTTAGCAGAATGTTATTTAAATATTGGAAAAAAAACTGAAGCTTTAAGTGCTTTTAAAGCGGCAAGTGAAATGGGTTTTGATTTAAAAATAAAAGAAGATTCCGCATTAAACTATGCAAAACTAAGTTATGAAGAGGGCAATCCTTTTAAAAATGTTGCGGTGGTTTTACAGGAGTACTTAAAAGCCTATCCAAAATCTAAGGCTTATAACGAAATAAACAATTTAATTGTCAGCTCGTTTTTACATCAACAAGATTACTTAGGTGCTTTGGAGTATTTAGTAAAAAACAAATCGAAAAACAACAACAAACTCCATTTGGAGGTTTCACTTTACAGAGGGATTCAATTGTATCAATCTAAAAAAATTAAAGAAGCACTACCGTTTTTTACGAATGCAAAAAAAACGAGCAACTTCAATATTTCTTTAAGGGCAAGATATTGGGAAGCGGAAGCACAGTACCAATTAGAAAATCATCAAGAGTCACTTGCAAATTTCATCCGCTTCAAAACTATCTTAAAGAATAATAAAAATCCTGAGTTTTCAGCGTTAAATTACACCATCGGATATAATTATTTCAAACTAAAAAAGTACGCGAAAGCAATTCCGTTTTTTGAAGCAACTACAAAGCAAAATTCAATAGAGAACGAAATGCTAGAAGATGCATACATTCGTCTTGGAGATAGTTATTTTGCTACAAGTGCATACGAAAAAGCATCAATTTCTTATCAAAAAGTAATAGTCAATAACTGGATAGGTGCTGATTACGCGCAATATCAAGTAGGAATGAGCTATGGCTTTACAGGCGAAAATGAGGCCAAAATAGACGCTTTAAACAAAGTGATTACGACCTACAAAATGTCCTCATTAAAAGACGACGCGTTGTATCAACTAGGAAATACCTATTCAAAAATAAACAAAAATACCGAAGCGCATATTGCTTATAGTAGCCTTATAGAGAAGCATGCTAAAAGCATCTTTATTGCAAAAACGTTAATCCGACAAGGACTGTTGTATTATAATGATGGTGAAAATGACAAAGCACTCAAAAAATACCAGCAAATTGTTCGTTTGTTTCCAAACTCGCCAGAAGCATTTGAAGCCGTTGAAAATGCCCGTAATATTTATATAGACAATGACAATGTAGGCGACTATGTAACCTGGGTAAAAGGATTAAAATTCATTAATATCACCAATTCAGAATTAGACAACACTACTTTTGCCGCGGCAGAAAAGAAGTACTTGAGCACTACTGATAAAGAAAAAATTGTTTCTAGCTTACGAGGATATACAACGAGTTTCCCGGAAGGAATACACGCCCTCAAAGCCAATTTTTATTTAGCAGAAACACTGCACAAACAAGCACTATTTGACCAAGCAATACCTCGCTATACAATTGTATTAAATGAAGCACAAAGTGACTTTAGCGAAGCGTCTCTTAATAAATTATCTCAAATCTATCTTTTCAAAGAAGACTTAGACAATGCAATTCCCTTGTTAAACAGACTAGAACAAGAAGCGAATTCCCCAACAAACATCCTATATGCGGAAAGCAACCTTATGCAAGGATATTATAAAACTCAAGTATATGGATTAGCAATTGAATACGCTAAAAAAATATTAGAAAGAGAAAAATTAGACAAACTCTTAAAAAACGATGCACAAATAATTATTGCACGATCTGCTTTTAAGAATGATGACCTGCCAACCGCTGAAGCATATTATACAAAAGTAACTAAAAATGCAACTGGAGAACTAAAAGCAGAGTCACTGTATTATAATGCCTACTTTAAGAACAAAGAAAAAGCGTATGAAAGTTCAAATAAAATCGTACAGAAACTAATTGCAGATTATTCAGCCTATAAATATTGGGGCGTAAAAAGTTATGTTATTATGGCTAAAAATTATGATGGCTTAAAAGACGCATATCAAGCCACTTATGTATTAGAAAATATTATTAAAAACTTTAAAGAGTTTGATGATATAATCGTTGAAGCACAAGCAGCACTCGATAAAATAAAAGAAAACGAAGCGAAAATAAATCGTTCTGTTAAACAAGAAGAGGAGATTCCTAAAGAAGAAAAAACGAAGAATTAATGAACAAAGGAAGCTTATTATTACTATTATTCTTTTCTTTTCTTGGGCTAAAAGCACAAGAAAAGAAAAAAGAGACGGTAACAGATGCTGTAAAAACAGAGGTTGTAAATGTAATCACTACCTACAATCCAAAAATTGCAGACGCAAATAAAATACAAAGAACTCCAGAAATTAAACTCTCGGAAAAAAGTAAAAAGAAGCAACTTAAATATACCATTTCCTCCATACCAGTGGCTTCTACGTTTATGCCTAAAACAGGCGTTGTGAAAGGAATTGATGTAGGGGTAAAAGAACGTGTTTATGACAATTATATTGCTGGTGGATTTGGAAACTACAACACCCCATTCGTAGAGGCCGCATTGCATTATGACACCCGTTTTAAAAACGAAATGGGAATTTATGCAAAGTATATTTCTTCGAATGAAAATGTTAAAAACACCGCTTTAGCCAGTACGTTTTCTAATTTTAAAACCACACTCTTTTTCAAACAGCAGGAGCGTTATTTTGATTGGAAAGTCTCCTTAAATTCTGCCCAAAACAAATACAATTGGTATGGCATTCCTGAAAACTTGAAAGCAAGTACTGCTATTGAAACCATTAACAGCGAGCAAGAAAATAATTACTTTCAATTGATTGGAGCATTCGATTTTGAAAATTCTATTCTAGAAAACAGCACGGCTAGTATTTCCTCGTTTTCAGATGCATATCAAAGTAAGGAAATCCAAATGCAGTTAGGAACAACATTTAATTTCTCCTTAGATTTTATTAATTATGGGTTAAATCCGCTCTCAATAGATACCAATATTGAAGTTTTAAAAGGTTTTTTCAAAAGCAATTCCACAGACAGTTCAGAGATAGACTATTCAATAATTACCACTAAAATTCTACCAACATACAATTTTATGCTCTATAATTTTTCAATCAAAACAGGGTTGAAATTATTTGCTTCCGTTGACACAGAAAATAGTGCTACAAACATCTTAGTATATCCAGATGTTCAGGTTTCTAAAGCCATCATTAAAGACGCATTCATTCTCTATACAGGTATTTCAGGAGACCTAAAAACAAACACTTATAAAAGCATTCACGAAGAAAATCCATATGTTTCTCCAACGCTATTCATCACCCAAACCAGTGAAAAAATGAATGTTTTTCTTGGCGCAAGTGGTAAAATTAATAACACTTTTAGTTTTAATTTAAAAGCCAGTTATAAAGATGAAGAAGACACGCCTTTTTTTATCAGAAATAATTCTAAATCGAACGGAACGAACTTAATTACAAATAATATTCCTTTGGAAAACTACGAATTTGGGAACTCTTTTAGAGTGTCTTATGATGATGTAACAACCACCTTGTTTTTAGGCGAATTCGAATATGAAGTTTCCAATAAAATAGCAACAGGGGCAACAATAGAATATAATGACTACCAAGTGAAAAATCTAAAAGAAGCATGGAATTTACCCGCCTTGCAAGTTGCTGTATTTGGAAAATACAAAAGCGAAAAATGGTATGCAACCACAAATATTTTCTATGTTAGTGAACGTAAAACCGTAGCCTACAACGCACCATTTCCTTCAAGTGCTATCAGCACAGATCGCTTAGATTCTTTCGTAGATTTTAACATAAATGGTGGGTATCACTTTAATGATGCATTTTCTATTTTCTTAAAATTAAATAATGTTTTAAACACCAATTATCAGCGATTTGCAAACTTCGATGTACAGGGGTTTCAAGTCCTTGGCGGTATCACTTATAAATTCGATTTTTAATAAACATCCTGTGATCTCGTTTTTCAATTTCATTTTTGTAGCTTTATGCTTTAATATATTACACATAATGAAAAAACTACTGCTTGTATTATCCATTATATTATTCCTTTTTTCGTGCTTACAAAAAAGAGAAAGAATAAGCGATTCTCCCGATTTATCTATAGAAGAAAAAATAGATTCTACAAATATTAAAAACCTTTTCAATACAGCATTAAAACAAGGCCAATCTTACGAGTGGTTGCGCGATTTAACACAAAATATTGGAGGTAGGTTGTCCGGTTCTCCAGAAGCTGCAAAAGCAGTGGTTTGGGGTGAAAAATTAATGAATTCTGTTGGATTAGATTCAGTTTGGCTACAACCCGTTATGGTTCCACATTGGATTCGTGGCGAGAAAGAAGTTGCCAACTACTTAGTAAATGGGCAGCAAAAAAATGTACCAATTTGTGCACTCGGATTTTCAGTTGCAACTTCTAAAAAAGGGGTATCTGCTGCAGTTCTTGAAGTAAAAAGTTTAGACGAAGCAAAAGCTTTGGGCGAAAAAATGCGTGGCAAAATTGTGTTTTTCAATCGTCCTTTCGACAATACACTCATTAATACATTTGCTGCCTATGGAGGCTGTGTTGATCAACGAGTGCAAGGCGCTGCCGTTTGTGGACGCTATGGCGCAAAAGGAGTTATTGTTCGTTCGATGACAAATGGTATCGACGACTATCCGCATACAGGAACCATGAGTTATGGTGATTTGCCAAATAAATTGCACATTCCTACTGCAGCTATTAGTTCTAGAGCTGCAAGTATTTTAAGTACTGATTTAAAAAAAAATCCAAATTTACAATTCTATTTTAAACAAAGTTGCGAAACACTTCCAGACGCACCTTCATTTAATGTTGTTGGGCAGGTTACGGGAAGTGAAACTCCAGAAAACATTATGATCGTAGGAGGGCATTTAGACTCGTGGGACTTGGCAGATGGCGCGCATGATGATGGTACTGGAATTGTACAATCACTGGAAGTTGCCGTCTTATTTAAAAAGAATAACATCAAACCCAAAAACACCCTGAGAGTTGTCTTCTTTATGAATGAAGAGAATGGAACCCGTGGTGCAAAAAAATATGCAGAATTGGCAATCCTAAACAAAGAAAATCATATTGGAGGTCTGGAATCTGATGCTGGTGGACATACTCCAAGAGGGTTTTCTATCGATGCAAATCTTGCAAATACAGCACTTTTACAAAGTTGGAAAAAATTACTCGCTCCCTACGGATTACATGATATTGAAAAAGGAGGTAGTGGTGCAGATATTTCTCCATTAAAAGGAGATGCAGTTACTTTAGTAGGCTACAGACCTGACAGTCAGCGTTATTTTGACTACCATCATACCACTATCGATACATTTGATAAAGTGAACAAAAGAGAACTAGAGCTCGGAAGTGCTTCTATGGCAAGTATTCTTTATTTAATGGACAAATACCTCTACAATAATACACCTGTGAAACCATAAATAATGGATACTTTACTACTCGTTTTAAAAATCATCTTTGGATTATTTTTCACCTATGCAGGAATCATGCATTTTATAAAACCGAAATTTTTTAAGCATTTTATTCCCAATTTTTTACCAAAATTGGCTGTGAATTATATCTTTGGAGGAATTGAAATTGTCCTAGGAGTCGCTTTGTTTTTTTCGCAAACCGTTAGAGGAGCTGCTGCTGGTGTTTTTATATTGATGCTGCTTTTTTTACCAATTCATATTTGGGATCTAACAAAAGAAAGACCCGCTATTGGATCTAAAAAACTGGCAATAATTCGAATCCCATTACAGTTTTTACTCTTATTTCTTTCGTATTTAATCTACACATACTCATGAAAAAAGTACTATTCATTTTTAGCGTACTATTTGCATTCACTTCTTGCAAGCAAGAAGCCGCAGATTTAATTATCATCAATTCAAACACATATACTGTTAATACTTCTTTTGAAAAAGTGGAGGCATTTGCAATTAAAGATGGAAAATTCATAGCGGTTGGAACCAATGCTGCGCTTCAAAAAAAATACAAAGCAACAGAAATTATTGATGCTAAAAACAAAACAATTGTACCTGGTTTGATTGATGCACATTGTCACTTTTATAGAATGGGTTTACAGCAACAAAAAGTAAGTCTAGAAGGAACAAAAAGTTACGATGAGGTTTTAGAGAAAATTATTGCTTTTCAAAAAGAAAAAAAGGTTGCCTTTATAATGGGTAGAGGTTGGGATCAAAACGATTGGGAAGTGAAAGAATTTCCGACAAAAGACAAATTGGATGCTTTGTTTCCAAACACTCCCGTAGCCGTTGGAAGAGTCGATGGGCATGCCTTATTGGTAAACCAGGCAACTATTGATCTTTCTGGAATCACAAAAAACACGAAAGTTTCAGGGGGTGAAATCATTATTAAAAACGGAGAAATGACAGGTGTTTTAATTGATGCGGCAATGGACTTTGTAAAGTTTCCATCAACTACAAAACAAGAAGCAATTCAAGGATTATTGGATGCACAAAAAATTTCTTTTTCTTATGGTTTAACGACTGTTGATGACGCTGGACTCGGGAGACAAACGATCGAATTGATAGACAGTCTTCAGAAAATAAAAGCGCTAAAAATGAGAGTCTATGCAATGGTTTCTGCAGATACTCAGGAAAATTTAGATTATTATATTCAAAAAGGAATTGTGAAAACAAATCGTTTAAATGTTCGTTCCTTTAAAGTTTACGGCGATGGCGCTTTGGGTTCAAGAGGAGCTGCAATGCGAACTTCTTATGCCGATAGAGACAATCACTTTGGCGCACTCATCTATCCAGCAGAAAGGTATCAGGAAATTGCAAAACAGATTGCAGCATCAGACTATCAAATGAATACACATGCAATTGGAGATTCTGCAAATACTTGGATGTTAAAAACCTATAAAGAAGTATTATCCAACAATAAAAACAGAAGATGGAGAATTGAACATGCACAGATAGTAGCTCCAGAAGATTTTAAAAATTTTAATAATATTTTACCTTCCATACAACCCACACATGCAACTTCAGACATGTATTGGGCAGAAGATCGAATTGGAACGGGACGAATGAAAGGTGCTTATGCATTTAAAGAATTACTCAATCAATATGGAAAAATTGCTTTAGGAACAGATTTTCCTGTAGAGCAAGTAAATCCATTTTTAACTTTTTATGCAGCAACAATTCGAAAAGATGTTCATAATTATCCTGAAAAAGGGTTTCAAATGAAAGATGTCTTAACACGAGAAGAGACCCTAAAGGGAATGACGATTTGGGCTGCATATGCAAATTTTGAAGAGCTAGAAAAAGGAAGTATTGAAGTTGGTAAATTTGCTGATTTTGTCATCCTAAATCAAAATATCATGGAAATTGACGGCGCAAAAATTCCAGCAACAAAAGTAATTAGCACTTTTATAAATGGGGAAAGAGTTTATTAAGTTTTTTCAAATTATATTTGCACATTATTAAAAACAAACCCCCAAGTATGAAACTTTATTTACCGTTATTTTGCATTGCATTTCTTTTATTTTCTTGTGCAGGTAGTGATTCCAATTTTGAACCACAAACAGAAGAAGACATTATTGAATATATAGAAACAAACAATTTGGACGCTCAAAGAAGTAGTACTGGGTTGTATTATGTGATTAATGAACCTGGAACGGGAGTAAGACCAACGAGCAACTCTAATGTAACGGTTGCCTACCGTGGTGCTTTATTGGACGGTACTGTTTTTGATCAAAGTACAAATGGAATTTCATTTGGATTGAACCAAGTGATTTTAGGCTGGAGAGAAGGGATTACCTATTTTAAAGAAGGTGGTGAAGGTATTTTGTTAATTCCGTCTGACTTGGGTTATGGAGACAGCGGGAGTGGTTCAATACCAGGAGGTGCTGTCTTGGTTTTTGACATCAATTTGATTCGTGTAAACTAATAAACGCTGGGTTTAGCATAAAAAAGAGAGTGTACCTCAATAAGAAAAAAATGAAAACATTAAAAGGAATTACATTTGTATTACTTCTTGCATTTACGATTTCGATTGTTTCGCAAGAAAAAAAGAAAGCTTCGAAATTAACACTTATTGTAAAGGATGAAAACAACAAACCCATCCCTGGTGCTTCTGTTCTTTTTGACAACAAAAAATATCCAAGAACTACAAATAGCAAAGGGGTGTTTAAAATAAAATTGAAAAAGCTTCCCAAAGAAATTTCAATATTTTCTGCACTTCATGGAATCACAAAAGTCAAGTATTTAGGTCAAAAAAAAATACTTATTAAAATATCTCCTAACAAAATAGAAACAGAGATTGTTGCAAGTAACCAAAGAGAGTTTACTGCAGGGGCCATGCAATATCGAAATATCTATGATTATTTAAGAGGAAAAGTGTCGGGAGTTAGAATTACAACAGACAACGTAGTTTCTATAAGAGGAGATCGAAATAGAGAACCCCTATACATATTAAATGGATCTCCAGTTGGAAAGACTAGTTTTGGAGATATCGTTCCAAGTACCATCAAATCAATTACCATATTAAAAGGTCCTGAAACCGCAATTTATGGCATCCGTGGTATGAACGGAGTGATTATGGTTCGAACCATGATGTAAAAAATAAATAGTTCAAATTTTTACTTTTTTTTATGCGACAATAGGATTTATAAAATCAGTCACTTTTTCAATACCATTAACACCTAAGTATTTGATAAAAGCAGATCCGATAATTGCGCCTTGTGCATGTTTGCAAGCAATGGTAAATGTTGGCTTGTCTGAAATACCAAAACCAATAATACATTTACTTTTTAAATTCATCGCTGTAATTCTTTCAAAGTAAGCGATTTGTTGCTTCGATATCTCCCCTTTTGCACCTGTGATAGAAGAAGAAGCAACCATATAAATGAATGCTTTTGTATAAGAATCAATTTTACGAATTCTTTCTTCGGAAGTATTTGGGGTGATTAAAAACACATTGGTTAATCCGTATTTGTCAAATAACACTTGATAATGGTTTTCAAACTCAACCATCGGTAAGTCTGGAATGATCAAGGTTTCTATACCGCAATCTACCACTTTTTGACAGAATTTATTTTCTCCATATTTTAGCATTTGATTTAAGTAACCCATTAAAACCAAAGGGGTCTTATTGGTTTCTTTAATGGTCATTAATTGCTCAAAGACAATGTCTAAATTAATCCCATTTTCCAATGCTTTTTGACTTGAACCCTGAATAGTTGGGCCATCTGCTAAGGGATCAGAATACGGCAAACCAACCTCAATAAAATCGACGCCACTTTTTTCTAATGCTGAAATGACTTGGGATGTATCGCCTAATTTTGGATATCCACAAGTGAAATAGATAGAGAGTAAGTTCTCTTTTTGAGCCAATAACGTATTTAATTTCTTCATACTAAACGAGTGTTTGCTGATGCCTTTTTAAATCTTGTTCAATTCCACTCCACAAGTTAATTCGAACGGATAACGATTCTTTTGCAACGGCTAAAACGTCGTTCCACTTTTGAGTATCATTCCCGCATAATTCTGTGATCATTTGCAAGGATAAAGGGCCATGTTCATCTCCATCTAACTCAATATGACGCTTTAAGTAATAGGTGAAACTATCAAATTTTTGATTCTGATTGGTTGCTGCTTCTTCAATAATTTTGATAAACATATCTGGAATGACATCTTCTCTACCAAAAGTAAATGCTGCTGCAATTTTATGGGTTTCTTTGGTGTTGATTATTTTAAAGGTAAAAGACACAAATTCTTTTACAGCAGTAATAACCGTTGTGCTTTCTAAAGATTCTTCAACAGAATTTAAAACTAGGAGTTGGTTTAAAAAATAGATGATTTTTGAAGTATCTGCCCCCACCTCTTTCATGGCATCGAGATACATTTCAAAATGACTTTTAACAACGCCGTCTTTGTCAAAATCACTTTCTTCTGCTACCGTAATCTCATTAATAAACCTTACCAATTTAGAGTTTTCTCTTGGAACCCATGGTGTTGAAACGGTCGTTAAATCTATCTGTAAGCCTTTTAATAGTGACATGAAATCCCAAACAGCAAAGACATGGTTTTCCATAAAAACATGAATATCTTCCATCGACTGAAGATTTTTATATAAAGAATGGCTTTTTAAAGTGTCTCTTAAATTTTCTAATTCGGATTCAATAAAATCAATTTTCGGATTCATTATTCTTCTAAATGTTTAATAAATATTTCTAAATCTTTGTCCCCTCTACCCGATAAATTGATGACTACTACTTGGTCTTTTTTAAACTTTATTTTCGGTAAAACAGCCAAAGCATGAGCGGTTTCTAATGCAGGAATAATTCCTTCAATTTTGGTCAACTCATAGGCAGCAGCTAAGGCTTCTCTATCCGTTGCATTCATGAATTTCGCTCTTTTTGTTTCGAACAAATAGGCATGTAAAGGACCAACTCCTGGGTAATCTAACCCTGCGGAAATAGAATACGGCTCTTGAATTTGTCCATATTCATCTTGCATTAAAATTGTTTTACTTCCATGTATAATTCCTACTTGTCCTAATTGAGACGTGGCAGCACTTTCGCCAGAATACACTCCTAAACCTGCTGCCTCTACCGCAATTAGCTCAACATCATCATCCTCCATATAATGATAAAAGGCACCTGCAGCATTACTACCTCCCCCTACACAGGCAATAATAGTATCTGGGTTTTCTTTTCCTGTTTTTTCTTTTAATTGCCATTTCATTTCTTCAGAAATTATGGCTTGTAATCGCGCTACCATATCTGGATGCGGATGCGGCCCTACGACAGATCCAATTAAATAGAACGTATCTGGGTTTTGAATCCAATACCGAATGGCTTCATTGGTCGCATCTTTTAATGTTTTGCTTCCACTTGTTGCAGGCACCACTTTAGCACCTAGCATTTTCATTCTGGCAACATTGGGCGCTTGTCGCACAATATCTTTTTCACCCATAAATACCGTACATTCTAAACCCATTAATGCACAAACTGTTGCTGTTGCTACTCCATGCTGACCAGCTCCGGTTTCTGCGATAATCTTGGTTTTTCCTAATTTTTTGGCAATGAGAATCTGTCCAACTGTATTGTTTACTTTATGTGCTCCTGTATGGTTCAAATCTTCTCGTTTCAAATAAATATGCGCACCATATTTTTCTGACAATCGTTTTGCTAAATAAAGCGGTGTTGGTCGTCCAACATAATCTTTTAACAACGATTTATACTCTGCTTGAAATTCTTCAGATTCGATAATTTGAATATAATTATCTGCTAATTCTTTTACATTTGGATATAATAATTCAGGGATAAATGCCCCTCCATATTGTCCAAAATAACCGTTTTCGTCGGGTTTAAATTTTGATTTCATCTCTTTTTTTATTCTGTCTTTGCGAAAAAAGAACCAACCTCTTTATTAAAAAAGATTACTTCACAAAATCCGTAATGACGTTATTTTTAAACTTTTTTAGCGCTTCAATGTTTTTTACTCCAGGGATGTTTTCAAATTTACTATTCACGTCCAAACCATAAATAGGCAGTTTTGAATGGAGAATTTTCTGCACTTCTTCAATAGCTTCCAATCCAATACCACCACTTAAAAAGAAGGGTTTCTCAAAAGGGTAGTACTCCAAAACAGACCAATCAAAAGGAAAACCATTTCCGCCTCTTTCCTTTCCTTTTGTGTCAAAAAGAAAAAAATCAACTACCTCTAAATAAGGTCTCAATACTTCAAAATTGAAGGTGTCTTTGATACCAAATACTTTAATGATTTCTACTTTTTCATTCGGAATCTTATGTTTGTTTTTTTTCTTTTTTTGATGTTTATTTTCTTCAATAAACAAGGCTCTTCTTTCTGCTAATTGAAACTGCAATTCGGTAATATAGGCAACAGATTCATCGCCGTGTAACTGCACTGCATCTAATTGATATTCTTCAACTAAAGAAATTAAAATCTCTGGATATTCATTGACAAAAACCCCTGTTTTCTTTATTGATTTTGGGAGTTCAGGTATAATACCTTCAAAATTTCTTTTTGATTGTTCATAAAAAATAAAGCCCATATAATTGGGTTGTAGTGCGGCAACATTTTGGATGTTTTCGCCATATTTCATTCCACAAACTTTCAGTTTCATTTTTTACTTTATTTGATTGATAAACTCTTGACAAGCTACTCCTGGATTTTCTTCTTTCATGAAGTTTTCTCCAATTAAAAATCCTTGAAAACCATACTCTTTTAATCCTGTGATAATTCTTGGATCAGAAATTCCGCTTTCAGACAACTTTACGCAAGAATCTGGAATTTGACCTGCTAATTTTATAGAATGTTCTAAATCGACCTCAAAGGTTTTTAAATTTCGATTATTGATGCCAATAATCTTATTCTCTAAATGATTGATTTTATCTAAATCTTCTTGTACATGTACTTCATACAAAACCTCCATGCCTAAATCTGTTGCCAAGTTTCCGTAATTTTTTAATTCTTCAGCGGTTAAGCACGCGGCAATCAATAAAATTACATCCGCACCAATCGCTTTTGCTTCCACAATTTGGAATCCGTCAACAATAAAATCTTTCCGTAAGATTGGTTTTTGCTGATTGATGACTCTTGCCTCCATCAAATCGGCCATCGTTCCACCAAAAAAGGACGTATCAGTTAAAATAGATTGTGCGGCTACGTTGGCATCTAAATATCCATTGGTTACCTCAGCAATGGTTGCTTTGTCGTTAATGATTCCTTTGGAGGGAGATTGCCGTTTGAACTCGGCAATAATTCCTGAAGAGCCAACAGAAAGCAAGGCTTTTTTTAAGGACAATGGTTGTCTGGAAAAATTAGGGCTTTCCACTAATTTTTTTACAGAAACTTCTGCTTTTATTTTTGCAATTTCCTTCTTTTTGAAGGTGATTATTTTATCTAGTATTGTCATATAAATAATTATAAATTCTAAATTAAGAATTACGAATTTGAGTTTCTTTTCTTCAATAAAAAATACACCAAAACCCCTGCAATAAATCCAATTGCACTATGCAAGAGCATATTTCTTGTTTGCACACCTATCGCAGCTCCGATAAAAACAAAGGCTGGAATAATTGAAATTAAGTTCTTTTTCTTTTTGATCATACTATTCGACTAACTTTGTTAAACACGCTTTTGCTCTCAACCCAAACAGCGACTCTTTTGCTTCTTCAAAACAGGTATTAAAACTCTTTGTTTCCGCTACTATTTGAAGCGCAAATGCTGCATTTGTTAACACCACATTATTTTGTGCATGAGTCCCTTTTCCATCAAGAATTGTTTTAAATATTTTTGCGGCATCAGCTACTGAGTTTCCTCCAAAAATAGCTGATTGTTCAATTTTTGTCTGTCCGATATCTTCGGGTTGAATCAACTGCTCTCCTTTTTTTGTAAAAAGTTTAAATCCGCCAGTAAGAGAAATTTCATCATATCCATCCAACGCATGTACAATTCCATAATTACTTTGTTCTTCTTGTAAAATATAATTGTACAGACGTGCTATTTCTAGATTGAATGTTCCTAAAAAATGATTTTTGGGAGCACTCGGGTTTACTAAAGGTCCTAAAATGTTGAAGAACGTTTTTAAAGCCAATGCTTTTCTTGTGGGTCCAACTGCTTTCATTGCCGGATGAAATTTTGGCGCATGTAAAAAACAAATATTTGCTTTTTCTAAATGCGCTTTTAGCGTGCTTTCATCATTGGTAAATTGATATCCAAAACTGGCTAACATGTCTGACGAACCCGACTGCGAAGATACCGAATAATTACCATGTTTTGCCACTTTTTGACCGGTTCCAGCAACAATAAACGAAGTGAGTGTTGAGATATTAAAAGTATCCTTTCCGTCTCCTCCAGTGCCAACAATGTCAATGGTATTATAGGCAGACAAATCTACCTTTATTGCCAATTCCATCAAGGCATCTCTAAAACCAGTGAGTTCGCCCACAGTAATAGGGCGCATCATAAAAACGGTCATAAATGAAGCCAAATGAGCATCATTGTATTTCTCAGAAGCAATGTCAATTAAGATTTGTTTTGCTTCCGATTTTGACAATCTTTTGTGCTTGTATAATTCGTTTAAAATTGCTTTCATATTAATTAAGTTCTAAAAGTTTGAAAGTAATAATTTTGAAAAGCAAGCTTCTCAAAGTATTATAAACTTTTAACTTCATTGCTTTTTTACGCTATTTATAAAATTAGTAACAATTTGCTCTCCAACATCTGTTAGTATTGATTCTGGATGAAATTGCACTGCTGAAATTGGAAATACTTTATGTTCAATTGCCTGAATCCCTCCATCTTCGTCTGTTGCTGTAATTCTTAATGTATCTGGAAATCCTTCTTTTGTAGCTGACCAAGAATGATAACGTGCTGCTAAAAATGTTGCTGGAACGTCTTTGAAGAGTACGGCGCTTTTATCCGTTACGTTCATGACAGTAGCCACCCCATGATATACAGTGTCTAAGTTAATGATGGTCCCTCCAAAAACTTCGGTAATGGCTTGCAAACCTAAACAAACTCCAAATATGGGTTTTTTGCCAGCATAGGTTTTAATTACTTCTTTTGTAATTCCCGCTTCATCAGGAATGCCTGGCCCTGGAGACAGCATGATTAAATCGTAACTATTTACTGCTTCAACACTGATTTCATCGTTTCTAAAAACTGCAGGAAAGTTTCCTGTAATTTTCTCTACCATGTGCACTAAATTATAAGTAAAGGAATCGTAATTGTCTATTATTAATATTTTCATTTTAAAAGCTGTGTTTTAAATATTTTCTGCTAAAATTAACGCCTTTTTTAAAGCGGCCAATTTATTATTTACTTCTTGCAATTCCTTTTCTTCGTCTGAATGAATGACAATTCCTGCACCTGCTTGCGAATACAAAACATTGTTTTTACTCACAAAAGAACGAATGGCAATTGCCAAGTTTACAGAACCGTCCAAACCAATAATCCCAACGGCACCACCATAAAATCCTCGAGATTGATTTTCATATTTGTCAATCAATTCCATGGCCTTGTATTTAGGCGCTCCGCTTAAAGTTCCTGCGGGAAAAGTATCTCCTACAATCTCAATCGGATTTCCTTTAATTTTACCTTGAACGGTTGAAACTAAATGGATCACATGACTAAAATACTGTACTTCTTTGAAGACTTCAACAGTTACATGATCGGCATGCTTACTAAGATCATTTCTTGCCAAATCAACTAGCATAACATGCTCTGCCGTTTCTTTTTTATCCTCAGACAACTTCTTCCCTAACTTGATATCTTCTGACATTTCACCTGTTCTTCGAAACGTTCCAGCAATTGGATTGATGGTTGCTTTTCCGGCAGAAATTTTTATTTGTGCTTCGGGTGAAGACCCCATCAATTTAAAATTCCCGTAATCAAAATAAAATAAATAAGGGGATGGGTTAATCGAACGCAATGCTCTGTAAACATTAAATTCATCGCCATTAAATTCTTGTTGAAATTGGCGGGATAATACCAACTGAAAAACATCTCCTCGCTTGCAATGTGCTTTCGCTTTGGTTACGTATTCTTTAAAATCATCATTCGTACAATTGGAAGTTTCCTCACCAACGATTTCAAATTTTTGAGTATTGAAAGATTGCGCATTGATAATGGTTTCTATTTCTGAAACCCTTGAACCTTCAAGAATTTCTCTGTTTTCAATCAATGTCATTTCATCGTTAAAATGATTGATGGCTATAATAAATCGATAGAAACTATATTGCATTTCTGGAATTGCAGAAGGAGCTTTTTTGTTTGTAAACGTAATATTTTCAAAATACTGAACGCTATCAAAAGTGGTATAACCATACAATCCATTAAACGATTTCAATTCCTTTGGGCAGTCCAAAGTGATCGAATTTGTAAATTCATCAAACAGCGCATAAAAATTTTTATCAACGGCATGTTCGGCTACTTGAACCCCTTTGTGAGAAATCGAAAAAGTTGCGTCTTCAACTTTCATGGAAACCATGGGTTCAATACAAATAAAAGAAAAACTTTCTTCTTTACTATGATAGTCAGAACTTTCTAGCAATAAGGTATTTGCATAGGCATCTCGAAAACGCAAATACAAGCCTACTGGAGTCACTGTATCTGAAATTCTGGTGGTACTTGTTGTTTTAAATTTTATCTCTTTCATAGTTGCTGAACGAACTCAGTATTTGTTTTATAAACACAAAAAAGGCTTATCGTGAGATAAGCCTTTTATATATTTTTACATATAGGAAGATTTCTCACTTATTGATTAAGAGAGCTCCACCACCATATGTTTTGTTGTTTCACCATTGAAATACAAATTTAAACAGCAAATTCTACTTGACCAAATTTTATGTGCTTTTTTTTAAGCGAACTATCAAACAGTAAGTTTCTAAATTAAAAACAAACTTAATTGTTTCAATAATATAGTAAAAATCAAAATAAAACTATAAATTATAATTAAATATTAAAATTAAGTTTATAATTTAAACAAATATTCGGTTTTTTGTGTCGGAAATAAACAGTTGTTATAAAAAATAGAATTATGTGTGGTATTGTATGTGCGTTTGATTTGAAAGAAAAACCTGAAGTCTTAAGACCTCAGCTATTAGAAATGTCTAAAAAAATCAGACACCGTGGCCCAGATTGGAGCGGAATTTATAGTGATGGCAAAGTGATTATGACGCATGAAAGATTGGCAATTGTAGATCCAGCTTCTGGACAACAACCGCTTTTTAGTGAAGATAAAAAACTAATATTGGCAGCAAACGGGGAGATTTACAATCATAGAGAACTTCGCAAGCAATTTGAAGGAACTTACAATTTTCAAACAGCGTCGGATTGTGAAGTGATTTTAGCTCTTTATAAAGAAAAAGGGGTGCATTTTCTTGATGAATTGAATGGAATCTTTGGATTTGCGATCTATGACGTAGAAAAAGATGAATACTTTATTGCTAGAGATCATGCAGGAATCATTCCTTTATATATTGGCTGGGATCAAAATGGAACTTTTTACGTTGCCTCAGAATTAAAAGCTTTAGAAGGTGTTTGTTCTAAAATTGAACTATTTCCTCCAGGGCACTACATGTCTAGCAAAGACGGTGCATTTGTAAAATGGTATCACAGAGAATGGACAGATTATAACGCTGTTAAAGAAAACGAAACAAGTATTTCCGAAGTAAAAAAATCATTGGAGGATGCTGTCCATAGACAACTAATGAGTGATGTTCCTTATGGAGTTTTACTTTCGGGAGGACTAGATTCTTCTGTAATTTCTGCAATTGCAAAAAAATATGCTCAAAAAAGAATTGAATCTGATGATAAATCAGAAGCTTGGTATCCACAGCTACACAGTTTTTCAGTAGGCTTAGAAGGTTCTCCAGATTTAGCTGCTGCTAAAAAAGTAGCAGACCACATTGGCACCATTCACCATGAAATAAAATTTACAATCCAAGAAGGCTTAGATGCTATCAAGGATGTTATATACAACATAGAAACCTACGATATTACAACCATTCGCTCCTCTACTCCAATGTATTTAATGGCAAGAGTTATTAAATCTATGGGGATTAAGATGGTGCTTTCTGGAGAAGGTGCAGATGAAATTTTTGGTGGTTACTTATACTTTCACAAAGCGCCAAATGCTGAAGAATTTCATGAAGAAACAGTTCGTAAATTAGAAAAACTACACATGTACGATTGCCTTAGAGCTAATAAGAGTTTAATGGCTTGGGGAATTGAGGGACGTGTTCCTTTTTTAGATAAAGAATTTATTGACGTTGCCATGCGTTTGAACCCGAAAGACAAAATGATTAACGGTGAACGGATGGAAAAGTGGATCATTCGAAAAGCGTTTGAGGACATGTTACCAGAAAGTGTTGCCTGGAGACAAAAAGAACAATTTTCTGACGGTGTTGGATACGATTGGATTGATACATTAAAAGAAGTGGTCGATAAAGAAGTTAGTGACGAACAATTGGCAAATGCAAAATTTAGATTTCCAATTCAAACACCACAAAACAAAGAAGAATTTTATTATCGTACTATTTTTGAAGAGCACTTCCCAAGTGATACCGCTGCATTGAGCGTACCACAAGAAGCAAGTGTTGCTTGTAGTACTCAAATTGCCTTAGATTGGGATGAAGCATTTAAAAATATGAATGAGCCTTCTGGAAGAGCCATTTTGAATGTTCATGACGACGCCTATTAGATTTGTTTATTTCCAAAATAAATTTAACACTAAAAAATCTCGCTTTTGCGGGATTTTTTTTGCTTTTTAAAAATGAAATTTAGGATATAAGCCATTCGAGTCTCATTTCAACTGGCAAAACAATTCTAAGTTGAAAAAATCACATATAAAGCACTTTTTAATAGCTTTAAGCCATTATTTCGTTTTCAACAAATGTTGATAATTTCAGAACTTAATTATTAAAATCGTTATTAAAAAGATTGAGAATTTGTAAATTTGAGAATATGAATACCTTCATTTTTAATGGCGGTTTTTTAACAAAATTTAAATTACTAATTCACTTTTATTATGAGCGAAGACAAAAAAAATAATTACGATGCTTC
>TARA_B110000208_G_scaffold46336_1_pt1 | contig 59189 bp, 52 predicted proteins | sample TARA_B110000208 | Tara Oceans TARA_B110000208 (sample SAMEA4397426) | marine metagenome | biome: Polar Biome; feature: [SRF] surface water layer (ENVO:00010504); material: water (ENVO:00002006), including particulate matter (ENVO:01000060) such as... | depth 5 m
TTTTTATGAGGAACGCATTGGCTAAAAGACGGCGCTGATACCCTAGTTCAACGCTAGGGAATGAACAATAAGGGGTCATGTAAATGGCGGCACCCAATCTCTTAGAAAGCGCTGCCCCGGACAGCGCTGATGAACGTGTTATTTCCCCTATTCCCGAGAAGCCTATTCCTGATATGTAGTTGGCATTCTAATGATCGTCTATGTGTGTTCGTTCATGGATAGGCAGATATTAGTTTTGTTAATAGTTACGTAATAATAATTTCGACGCGGATAACTAAACGAGATATTCTCAGAATTAAAACTTCTATAGCAGCTAACGTGTTTTCTGCCTTTCTTATTGCGTTGGTTAATATTTCGGTAGCGGTTTCTGCTGCGGCTCTACTTGTCGCCGATGCGGATCCGCGTTTTTTAAAATTATTGAGTTGGTCTAAAGCACTCACGAAATGTTACTCGTTAATGTTTTCTTGGTTTATATCGGCGTAGATATAAAATGTTATGCGGTGGTGATAACTTCGCAATATGAAGGTGCGCTTGCCCTTCCTGAGGCCTGTCGGGATAGCGGTATACTCGATCTATTCCCAACTTGTGAATTCAGGAATGTAGTGGTCGAAAAATGCAATACGATGAGCGATACTGGCTAGCTCACCAATCTATTAAATAAATTGAAACAAGAAATTCTTGAGCTTCTGGGGAATGCTACAGAGAGTTTGTGCGTTATTTTCAAGCTGTAACTAAATCTAAAATCAAATCGTGAATATTTTGTTAGGGCGTGGGCAACCGTTTAACATCAGCCCGTTGTTCAAGCGGATAAACAGCGGGACCAAATTGATTGTAGATGGCTACATCTGCGGCATCTCTTCCAAATCCTACCGCTACATATCCACCTTTGCTAGCTGACTGGACTGCATCGAATGTATACCAACGGTCTCCAACGTATGCTTCAAACCAAGCGTGCATATCCATAGGTTCGAGTTTGTAGCGATAGCCTACGACTAGGCGGGCTGGAATGCTAAGGCTACGGCACAGGGCGATACCCAAATGCGAAAGGTCTCGGCAAACGCCGGTTTGTCGTTGGTTTACTTCGATAGCAGAGACGGGCACATCACTGCTGCCAGGTTGATAACTTATCCTATCCGCCAGCCATTGCTCTATGGCATAAACTTGATCATAGCCGAGTGCCTGGCCTGCAGTAATTTCGGTCGCCATCTGCCAAAATCTATCGGATTCGCAAAACCTACTTGGTAAGAGATAGTCGAGCACGTCATTTGGCAGATTTTGGACTTCTACAAAAGGGGCGCCTGGCGCTTTATCTAAAGAATCAGTTACAGATACCTCTGTTCCTGTATGAATAGAGAATGCTCCGACTGGTGCTACTAAGCGCTGGCACAAGTTGCCATACCTATCGGTGTATTCAAATGCAGGAACTGAGGGGGAGATTTCATAGTGTTCCCTGCTGATCCATTGTTCTGAGTTGCTTTTAGGCCGTAGCATTAAGATGAACGGAGTCGGAGTAATTATCTCAAAAGACAAATCGCAGCTAGTATAAAGAAGCATGGCAAACCTTAGTCAGATGTTAGGGAAGGCGCTGCCGGTTATAATGGGTCGGAACTCAGCAGTTCATCAAATTTGCCAGTTGATACTGCCTGAGCTAGTTCCATATAGCCACCTACAGAGATTTCACCAATAAATATTTGTGGAACTGTGCTTTGGCCAGAACGTTTTTGAATATCGGCACGGGTGATAGAATCTCCATCGGTGGCCATTTCGATAAACTCATAATTCTTACTAGTCAGTAAGTGCACCGCGGCCGTGCAATAACCGCAGTATTGACGAGTGTAAATAGTGATCTCAAGCATTCCAACCTCTTTGCAAGCTTAACCTTGCTAAACAAGCCATCGAAGTACTTCAATGACGGTAAACAGATAATACAGGACGAATTTTATAGTCGCACTCTAAAGATCAATTTTAATGCTAGGATTTATTTTTGCCTTCCAATAGCGATTGTACCGTATCCAATTGCCTCTGCATTTTATTTAGTTGGTCCGACATAAGATGTCTTTCCTTATGTGCGATGGCCTCTGATTCAGAATTGTGTTCGGCAGTCATGACTTCCAGAATGGTGCCCACCATCATATTTAGAAATACAAAGGCGGTGAGGAAAATGAATGATAGATAAAAAAGCCAGCTCAGTGGATAGACTTCCATTGTTTCATACATTACATCGGTCCAGTCTTCGAAAGTGGCGACTCTAAAAAGCGTCAACATAGCAATCGATACATCACCCCAAAGGGTTTCATTGATGTCGCTAAAAAACAATGAGCCTGTTGCTCCATATATATAGAAAATAATAAACATCAGTAAAACGATGTAGCCCATGCGCGGAATAGCTTTTAGCAGCGCATTAATGAGCGAGCGCAGCTCAGGCACGACAGATACTAAACGTAAGACTCTGAACACTCGTAGGAGCCTGCCAATGAGCACGGCTTGTGCGTTCGCTATAGGAACCAAGCTGGCTATGACTATGAGTGTGTCGAACAGATTCCAGCCATCTTTGAAAAAACCACGGTGATCTTGGCAAGCGCTAAAGCGCAATATAATTTCAGCGAGAAAGAAAACCGTTATTCCCGCGTCTAAAATCGACATAACCTGCATGAATAGAGGCGGTACATCGTAGGTTTTAGCGCCAATAGAAATTGCGGAAAGCACTATGATAAAAATGACGGAGCTCTGAAACAATGGGCTGGCTTCAATTCGAGTTACAAACGAATCGGCTTTAGTAACTGCGGAAAGCTCATGTGTTAGAGCGTCATTTTCAGAATGTGGACTGCGCGGCGGATGCTCTGCGTTGGAGTCATTGCTTGGATAAGTTTCAGGGGGTGCCATGCTGATTTTAGCCTGGAAAATGATTGGCGATTATAGTGACGACTCGCCAGCCTCTCAACTGTATTTTTACTGGCAAGGAATGCAGGGTTGTTGTTTCAGTTGGTGGTGAGGGTTTAGAGATGGGTTATAACATTTGCTTTAAAAGCGGTATATTGATTGACTTATTGATTATAAGCGTCCGACAGGAGCAAACTATGCCGGGTTTTAGGAATTGTTTAACAAAGCCACTAAGCAAATTATGGCCATTAGCCTTAATGGCGCTAGCCGCGCCAGGTTGGGGGGTTGCAGCTGATTGGACTCTATCTTATACAGCAGACGGCCAGCCTGATATCGAGGGAATATGGAGTAATGCTACTCAAACAAGATTGGAGCGGGCGGCTGATTTAGGGGATAAACGCAGCTTCACCAACGCTGAGGCCGCCGTCTTAGAGGCCCGCGTAAAAGTAGGGATGGAAAGGTCTATGGCCCCCAGCGATGCCAATCGGGCGCCACCTGCAGATGGCAACGTGGCTAGTGCATACAACTCGTTTTGGCTGGAGCGAGGAAGTAATGTTACTCTGATTGATGGCGAATATCGCACGTCGATGATTGTTGAACCCAGTAACGGGCAAATACCTTGGTTGCCCATCGACGAGCGCAGGCCGAGTCAGTTATCACGATGGCTTGCCATGCCGGGTGTGGAGCCTTTTGATGGGCCAGAATTACAAACTATCGGTGAGCGTTGCTTATTGTTTTGGGACTTTCGAACATCCAATTCTAGTGCGGGGCCGCCAATGATGCCGATGATCTACAATAATAATTACCAAATTGTGCAATCTCCAGGCTATGTTCTTATCTATGCGGAAATGATGCATGACGCCCGTATCGTCCGTTTGGATGCGCAGCACCGAGCCCCGCATATGGTGCAGTGGATGGGTGATTCGGTAGGGCATTGGGAAGAAGATACGTTAGTCGTCGTCACTAAAAATATGCATCCACAGCAATCACATTTTGGTTCTAGCGAGAATATAACTATTACCGAGCGTTTTCAGCGCACCGGAGAAGACGATATTGTGTACAGTTTCACAATGGATGACCCGTCGGTTTATCGTGAACCTTGGAAAGCCCAAATGCAGATGAAGCAGAGACCGGAGGATAGAATTTATGAGTATGCCTGTCACGAAGGGAATTATGCTTTGAGCGGAATCCTAGGTGGGGCAAGAGTGCAAGAACGAGAGTCCTCGGAGGGGACGCAAGCGGATCGTTAGAAGAGGTTGAAGGTGGTTTTGGTTCAGGCGATTCGTCAGCCACTTTAATCTAGTCGCCAATTTAGCAGTTGACCAAACGAGGACCAAAAAGTCTTCTCAGGTTTAGATGCAAACGAGAATAATAATAATGAAATTAAACAGTTTTTTAAAACCGATCACCGCACTGCTTGTCTCAATTGTGGCTAGCTACAATTCAGCTCAAGATGATACGGACCATCAATACACCAGCGAGGCGGTCGCGGCAGGGCTGCGGGTTTATACACAGCAATGCGCTCTTTGTCATGGCCCTGAGGGCGGGTTAGTAGATGGTATAAATCTAAGCCGAGGTGAATTTCGCAATGCTTCATCAGATGCTGACCTACGGGACGTAATTTCAGGTGGCGCCGCCGCCGGCAGGATGCCTGCGTTTAGTTTAAGTATTGAAGAGCTAAGCGGCGTAATAGCCTACATAAGAGCGGGCTTTGATCCAGAAGGCGTCGCGATAAAGATTGGCGATCCAGAGAGGGGTAGGGTGCTATTTGAGGGGAAAGGCGAATGTGCAGCGTGCCATCGAGTCAATGGCTTTGGTCCTTACACCGCGCCAGATTTAACCTCAATTGGGTCGTTAAGAACGCCGGCATCATTGCAGCGAAACTTATTAGATCCGGCTTCGGCCATACTCCCAATAAACAGACCTGTGCGGCTGGTTACGCGTAACGAAGAAACGGTTACCGGGCGCAGGTTAAACGAGGATACCTACACCGTGCAAATGGTGGATTCACAAAATAGGCTGCGCTCATTTGTGAAGACTGATTTAGTCAGTTATGAAATAAGTATGGAGCCTAGCAAGGGACCAACAAACTTATCGATTGAAGAAGTTGCCGACGTGATTGGTTACTTGTTAACACTGCGAGGCGAACAATAATGTTTAAGGCAAAAACTTTTTTTAATAATTTCTTGTTAGGGACTATATTTTACTCGGCATTGGCTGCAGCTCAAGTTCCATTTGAGCGGATTTTAAATTCGACAGATGAGCCAGAGAATTGGCTAACTTATAACGGCGGATACTCCAGTCAGCGATACAGTGAGCTTGATCAGATAAAGGCTGAGAACGTTGATGAGCTTGAGTTGAAATGGGTGCTGCAGAATCAGGTGTTTGGTGCGTGGCAATCCAATCCTATTGTTGTTGATGGAATTATGTATATCACCGAACGACCAAATAGCGTGATGGCCTTGGATGCAATCACTGGGCGGGTATTTTGGAAATACAAACACACTCCTGATGAGCGCTCGCGGGTTTGCTGCGGAGCCAATAATCGTGGTGTCGCGGTTTTAGATGATCGGGTGTTTATGGGAACCCTTGATGCCCGTTTGGTCGCTCTCGATAGGATTAGCGGAGAGGTACTTTGGGAAGCCGAGGTAGGCGATGTTAGTCGTGCCTACTCGGTGACGATGGCGCCACTGGTGGTAAAAGATAAAGTCATTGTTGGGGTCGGCGGCGGCGAGTATGGGATTCGAGGCTACGTTGCCGCTTATGATGCAGCAACTGGAGAGGAAGTTTGGAAGACCTACACGATCCCGGGACCCGGAGAGTCTGGTCATGATTCCTGGGAGGGGGATGATTGGCAATATGGTGGAGCGTCAGTATGGATTACCGGTTCATTTGATCCAGAAACCAATCTCACCTTTTGGGGGGTGGGTAATCCTGGGCCAGATTGGAACGCGAGTCAGCGGCCAGGTGATAATTTGTATTCTGACTCGGTTATAGCTTTGGACGCTGATACTGGAAAGCTTGATTGGTATTTTCAGTTTACTCCTAACGATGCGTACGACTACGATTCAGTGCAAGTTCCAGTGTTAGCCGATATCGATTGGCGAGGGACTCCCACCAAAGTGATGATGTGGGCAAATCGCAACGGTTATTTTTATGTGCTAGACAGAACCAACGGTAAGTTTTTGGTGGGCGAGCCTTACGTTCGAGTTAATTGGTCGAGCGGCTTAGATGAAATGGGGCGGCCTATCCCAACACCTCAGCCTGAAGGGATGCCAACCTACCCAGGCAATCAGGGCGGAACTAATTGGTATCCACCTTCATTCAGTCCTCGCACTGGCTTGTTTTATTTCAGTGCTTGGAAAGACTATGCCACTATCTATCGGCCAGAAGAATCTGAGTACGAGCCTGGCAAAGCCTTTCTCGGTGGCGGTTTTTCAGTGTTAGCCCCCTCTCCTGGGGCGCCAACAATTGGAATTGGCAGAACTAATCCGATTAACAATTGGACCAGCGAAGTAGGGCATGCGTCTTTAAAAGCCATGGATCCGAACACAGGCAAAGCGGTTTGGGAATATGACCAGTTTGATGTGAGCGACAGTGGCATGTTAACCACCGCCAGTGATTTATTGTTTACTGGCGGCCGGGAAGGTTATTTTCACGTGATTGATGCAGTTAATGGCGATCTGTTGTGGAAGGTGAGCTTGGGCGGTCAGGTGGTTATGGCTCCGGTTACTTTTATGGTGGAGGGCATCCAGTATGTATCGGTTATCTCGGGTCATGCCATGTCAACTTTCGCCCTCAGAAACCCGTAAAACCAGCGGTGCAGTAGTTTGTCTCAGTCCATAGCCGGCGTTTACAAGCCTCCCGAGGTTTTGAGCGCCGGGTATGCTTGGCCAGTCAAAATAATCCCCTCGCTTCACGGCATCCAAGAGCTCAGTCATGCAATTACGCTTTTGGAGCTCGTTAATTGATGTAATGCCAGATTAATTGGGCGAATTGACACAATTTGGAGCAGATTTGCGCGGCCGTTTCGTGCACAATTCGATGTCCGATTTAAATACCCCGTTTAGACGCAGTTGCACTGTTTTGTTTCATTATTTTATTGCACTGATTTTGCAGTATAAAAAAGAGAGAGGAGAAATCCATGAAGATTTCAACACTAGGAAGGCTTTGTCTGACGTTTGTGTTGGCCCCCACCTTGGTGAGTGCCCAAAATTCAGATGAGTGGTTAACCCTAGGTAATGACCATGCCCATACCCGTTATTCACCAGCTGCTGAAATTACGGCTGAAAATTTCGAAGAACTGGACGTAGCGTGGCAATGGGATGGCGCCAGTTTTGGAGCGGTCAGCGGCCGATCTACACCAACCATGGTTGACGGCATTCTTTATACTGTTGCAGGCAACAAGCGCTACGTTGTTGCTATTGATGCAAAGACAGGCGACACACTTTGGACTTACCGTGAACCCGACACCCCCCGCGCAGAATATTCAATGCGCGGCGATTACGGGAAAGGCGTTGGTTTTGCAAAGATTGACGGTCGCGGCATTGTCTACATTGTTTCTCCTGGTTTTTTCTTGACTGCATTAGATGCCAAGACAGGAATTCCATTGGAAGATTTCGGAAAGCCAGTTCCTATTGACGGTTTCCCACAAACGGGAATTGTTGATCTGTTAGCTGATCTTGGTCATCCTTACGACCCTTATGAAGGTATCCCTTTAGAGACCGGTTACATTACTTCATCGGCCCCCCCGCTAGTGGTTAACGACACTATTGTTGTTGGTAACTCAGCAGAGCAGGGCTACCACCAGGCTCGTATCGAGAACGTGCCAGGTGATATTCTGGCTTATGACGCGCGCACAGGCGCTTTCAAATGGAAGTTTAATGTCATTCCCAAGCCCGGTGAATACGGCCATGAGACTTGGGAAAATGATGCTTGGCAGTGGACAGGAGACGTTTCTTCTTGGGCTCCGCTTTCTGCTGATCCAGCTAATAACCTTGTTTATATTCCAACTAACAGCGCCACTATTGATTACTATGGCGGTTTCCGTCCGGGTGACAATCTTTACGGTGCATCGCTAATCGCGCTTGATACTCGCACTGGCGAGCGTAAGTGGCATTTTCAGATGGTTAAGCATGAAATCTGGAACTTTGATAACCCCACAGCGCCTGTTTTAATGGATTTAGAAATGCCTGGCCGCGGCACGGTGCCAGCTGTTATTCAAGCAACTAAGCAGTCATGGGCTTATGCATTTAACCGCATCACCGGCGAACCACTGTGGCCAATCGTTGATCGCCCAGTAGAGCAGTCTATTGTCCCAGGCGAAGTATTGTCTCCGACTCAGCCTTTCGTAACAAAGCCAGCGCCATATGATTTACAAGGTCTTAGCATTGATGATCTTGTGGATTACACGCCTGAACTGCGAGCTGAAGCAATTGCTGTATTAGATGACTACGTATTGGGCGGATTATTTAATCCACCCATTCATGCGGATAACCCAATGGGTAAATATGCCGCCATGAACTGCCCAGGTGGCGCTGGTGGGGCAAATATTACCGCCCCTGCGGTGGCTGACCCAACAACAGGTAAGTTCTATGTGTCTTCGCATACTGCTTGTTTCGCGCTTCGCTTGATCCCTGGTGAGGAAGCGGATTTATTGTTCCCTGATTCAACTGGTGTCACTACAGCTCGTTACGCAAACGGTGTTCGCGGTGCAACAGCACGAACTCCACGCCTTAAGTCGGGCATTCCTATTTGGAAGCCGCCGTATAGCCGCATTACTGCTATCGATATGACTACAGGTGATCATTCTTGGATGATTCCGACGGGTGAAACGCCAAATCGAATCAAGAATAGCCCGGCGCTTGCCGGTATAGATATAGGCAACACTGGCACTGGTGCACTCGTACCAATGGTTGTGACTGCGAATATGTTGATCTATTCAGATGCGGCCAGTGATGGAACGCCAATGCTTTACGCTATTGATAAGGCAAGCGGTGAGATCATGAGCGAGATTGAAGCGCCGGGTCGCAGTAGCTATGGCATGAGCTCTTGGACCTTGGACGGACATCAGTATGTCTTGCTTCAAACTAGCTCTTCATTAACGGCATTAGCGTTGCCGGCAGCGATGAGCGATGACGATGGTGGTCACTAATTAATTAGGCTTATATCCCATCAATGAAAACTAAAAAACCGGAAGCACATAGCTTCCGGTTTTTTTTTGATGAGCAGTTTTGAAACCAAAATAATCTATAAGCTTGTTGTAACTATGGTGGGGCCAAAGTTGGCCATAGGCTCGCTTATAATCGATTTTTGCTTCGAGTTTTTATGTTGGAGTTGATTAGGCGGTGCTGGAAAGCCGAAAAGGGTCCGTACTACTGCGGTATTTAATGACGGCGAATTGAGCCTTAGCGGTTTGACTCAGGACAGTTCTATCATGCAACGGAGCTCTGCTATCCCAGCTCCGCCAGAGGGCTCTGTTAGCACGAAAGGAAAAGGCTACTTGCTTGCCGCCTTCCTCTGAGCATTGCTTTTAACAGCTGTTTTAGGCCACCCTGCGGTTCAAGGATAGGGCTTTCAATGTTGTAATTCAATTCCAGCGCTTACAAGGTTCAGCAGCCTTCAAGCTTAGATTTTGCAAGAAATTTGCCTCTATTACTTACAGTAAACTTACTCCTCGTGTTATGGTTTTTGGATATTAGCTAGTAATGTTTAGCAGGAGTTTGTTGTGATTTCTCATCCTAACTATTTTGTTCACATTGGCTTTAAAACACTGGCATCGATAGCTGCCGTTGTTTTACTTATGGCTCCTCTGACTTTGCTGCGTGGAGCCGAACTCGCCGAACACACCGTCTACTCTGACGGCCACCCCCTCACTCTGTGGGAAAAATCGGTTGACAATCCCAAAGGCCATATTGTCTTGCATCATGGTCGCACTTGGAGCTCATTGCCAGATTTCGATTTGCAGGTAGCAGGGGAAGATCTATCACTAATGGACGGTTTCAATAACGCCGGTTACAGTGTTTGGGCTCTTGATGCCCGTGGCTACGGTGGAACTTCTCGTGACGCGTCAGGCTGGAACACCCCAGACAAAGCGGCCAAAGATTTAGCCGGGGTGCTGGAATGGCTGCAAGCGCGGAATGACGCCAAGACTCATGTTTGGGGCTGGTCCTATGGCTCGATGGTGGCTCAGTTAACGGCTCAGCGCTACCCAGACAATATACTGAGCGTGACTTTTTTCGGGTATCCGGTGAATCCGGATCAGCAATATAGTGGCGACGATGACGGAGCTAAACCTCCCGAGAATTCAACTACTGCAGAGGCTGCCGCATCGGATTTTATCGTGCCCGGATCAATAAGCCAGAATGCTATCGATGCATATGTAAGGCACGCCATTAAAGCTGATCCAGTGCGAGCAGACTGGAACCAGTTACAGCAGTGGAATGCCTTAGATGCCGGCGCAGTAGGATTGCCAACTCTTCTGCTGCAGGCTGAATTTGATCCCTTGGCACGTACCGAAGCCCATGCCCGTGTTTTTTCTAATATTGCCAATCCTAACAAGCAGTGGATTGTTCTCGCAGGTGGTGATCACGCCGCGCTTTTAGAGGCACCTAGGGCGAAGCTAATTAAAGCATCGGTAGATTTTATAGAGTGGTTAGACGAATAAGTGAATTTTGAAAAGCGCTTTGCCTGCTTAGATTGGGATGCTGTGAGCTCCGGACTGTTGACTAGAGGCTATGAGGTTATAGGCGAGCTATGCTCTGATATGGAGTGTGAAAGCTTGCTGGAGCAGTATGATCGACCTGAGCTTTTTCGTAAAACGGTCAATATGGCCCAGAAAAAGTTTGGCAATGGCCAGTATAAATACTTCGCTTACCCACTACCTGACTTAGTGCAGCGCATTCGGCTTAAATTCTACGGGCCTTTGGCAAAGCTAGCTAATGAATGGGCAAAGCTATTGGGTGATGCGCAGGTATGGCCCGATAAGCAGCAAGACTTTTTAGATCAATGTGCGAGCGCTGGGCAGATAAAGGCCGCTCCGCTGATGTTGAAATATGTCGAAGGTGACTACAATCGATTGCATCAAGATTTGTATGGGCAAGTGACCTTTCCTTTTCAAGTAATCATCCTGCTGAGCGAGCCCGAAATGGCTTTTAGCGGAGGCGATCTAATTCTCGTTGAAAAAACACCTGGCGCGCAACTGCGCGCCCATTCGCCAAAGCTTAAAAAAGGCTCTGCTGTAATAGTGCCTACTCAGGAGAGGCCGGTTAGGGAGGCGGGTGGTTGGGAAAAGGCAGAAATGCAACATGGCGTGACTGAGTTGCTAACAGGCGAGCGGCTAACCTTGGGAATTATTTTCCATGATGCTTAGAAAGTTTTAGGCAGTATCAGTCGTTAGTAGTGGTTTAAGCACGCTAACTAAATCATCTGTCGCCTTCTGTTTGCTAAGGCGTTCTAAGGCTCTGTGGAGTTCTTTCTGCTGGCGCTCATTTAATTTAGAAATCTTATCTTGCAGTTTTCCTTCAGTCACTTGAATACTATCTCGGCGTGCATGAGTGCGATTTTGCAAAACTTCCTCTAGATGAAGAAACCGGCCTAGCAGAACATAGGGGAAATTCCGATTTTGCATTGGCCCCTGTTGGGCAGCATAACCTCCCACTGGCAGTCCTTTAAGTTTAAAACCGGCCAGCTTTTCAGCACCAAACCATGCGCTAGCGGCGGCTGCCGCGCTTACTCCTAGCGTGCCCAAAAAGAGACTGCTGCCGGCTAAGCTAAGATCAACGATGGCCCCTGCAGCTGCGGCTGCCATTGCTGCCGCTAGAGCCAATTGTTTTCGGTTGAGCCCCCAAATAACCCATTGTTCAGTATCAAACAGGTTTCCAGAATCTGGTAAGTTATCAAGGTTACTTTTCAAATGGTGGTAAAAAAATGAGGACTTTAGAGATTCATGATGGGATTGTTCAATGTCTGCCAAATCTTTGAAATAGCGGGTTTCTAATACTGACTTGAGAGCAGTGGCTTGCTCTTGAGTTAATACTTTTTGACTTACCCGGTAGGTACACGCTTTAGTCAGTAACGCAGCTAGTAATTCAGCTGTATCTGTTTGTCTTTGTGTTGAGCGCTCTCTAAAGGCTTTAACAAGGTGGGTAATCGCACTTTGCCAGTCGTCGCGTAATTGGGAAAAAGCCTGCAGTACCGATAGCTGTTTTTCTAGCTCGGCTTGCATCGCATTGAATACCTTGACGACTTTGAAGTATTGCCCTAATGCATGCTGCCACTGAATAATATGATTTTCATTTTCGATTGGATTAATGAGAGCTAAGCTTGCCTGTCCGGTCCAGCGAAGTATCTCCATCTCGGCTTCATACTCTGAGCCGTAGGGCCTTGAGCCATCTACAACATAGATAATCGCAGCGCCATCAACGATAGGGGTTAACAGTTGGATTTCATCTGGAAAGAGTCGCTGGCAGTCCTGATCTGCTAAAAAAGATTTAACGGCGTCTATGCGTTTATCTGCGGTCGAAGCATGATCCTGCAGCCACGCTAAGACGCGAGTGGGCCGTTGAAATCCCGGGGTGTCAATAAGGCTGTAGCCAGCCTTGCCAATTCTTACGTCTATTTGCTGGCATTGCTTGGTGGTTCCACTTTGAGTCGAAATAGCAACGCTGTCATTCTGTGCAAGAGTGGCTACGATTGATGACTTGCCTTTGTTTGGGTGCCCGACAACTGCGAAGCGAGGGGTCATGACTGCTCTCCTGGCTGCAAGATTTCCCAGTTTGAAAGTGTTGCAGCAAAGCGCTGCCATTCGTTCAAGTGAACTGGGCTAGGAACATTGACAGCAGACTCTCCCCAATCCAAAGGAAGAATGTATTTAGACTGATTGCCATCAAGGGTCGTGAGAATATCTTTTAACTCACCTAGAGGGGCGTTCCAGCTTTTTACTAAAACCACTATTGAATTAGACTCGTCGCTGTTGGTGGTTTCTGGCAACCCCAGCGGGGACAGCTGAAAGAGAGCAATGGGTTTGCCAAAAGATTTGGTAATGAAGCTTTGGCAATGAGGCGGTGGATGGCTCCATTTCAATAGTTGATACCTGTTGGGTAAGGTATAAATGATGGGCGCAAGGAGCGAGGGATTATCTGCGCTGGGATCGTTTTCCTCAGGTTCAGATTCAGTGGTCTTTAGTTTGTTATTCAACCTTACTGCGGCCGTGTATTGCCAGTGGGCAGCTAGTAATAATAACGCCCTAGGTATTAAGTTGTAACTCAATTGGGCGGCCAGAATGAACTGCCACCAGTTTTCTGAATAGGCGCTAAGCTGCCCGGCGATGCGTGAGTTCTGTGATTGCTGCAAGAGTTGCAGGCTAGGTTGAGCATCGTGCCAAAATAACCAGGGCGCGGATATTAGCTTTAAAGCGGGCAAGAGATCGGTAGAGTTTAGTAATGTGCTGCGCCAAACGAAGTTAACATCTGTTCCTAACAGCAGTGCGAGAAACACCAAAATGCTTCCCAGTGCGAATGCTAGACTAAACACTTGAGATTGAAAAAAGAGCCAAAGCCGCCGCTGGCGCCCGGCTTTAAGTCGGAGCGGATTCGGTGATAGGTTTGCAGGCCAGAACCGTGAGCTAACAATAACGGCAGTCAGGCCATTTAGTTTGATGGATGCCAGTCCAAGGCTTAACACTAGGCTTAAGACAGGTAAAAAAGCGAAAACTAAGAGTAGAAATAAAAGGTTTACACGGCCTTGCTCATCACCGGATAAGGCGCCGGCACCCACTAGCACGCCAACTGCCATACCCAAAAAGGCGAGTATGGCAGTGGTTCTGGTGTCGATGTTGTGAGCGGGGTTCGTCAAAGCCGAGGATCCATGATGTTGAGGGGCTAGTATAGCGCAATCTAAATTAACAATTAGTCCTTTTAGTGGGGCCTAAATAGAAAGCTAAGTAACAGACGCAGCTAACCCGGTTCGGCAATAAGCCTGAGGACAAATATCGAATAATTTGAGCTGTTGTGGAAAACTCTCTTTAAGCGGACATCCACCATGAAAGACTTGCCTTCTATGCTTTCCATGCGAGCGTGAAACTCGTCAACGGCCCCAAACATTTCATCGGAGAAGTCGTTTTCAAACAAATCTCCCATGTGGATTTTTCCAATGGCCTGCTCTTTAGAATAACCAAAAACTTCTTTAGCTTTAGTGCCCCAAGATTGCAGGAGGCCGGTGTCATCGACAACTAAAATTATGTCCAGTGAGTTGTCTACAATGAACTGTAGATCTTGTTCTGACTGTGTTGCGTCTTCTAGCAACACTTTAACTTTGCGATTTGAATACTCAACTTCGTAAAGAATCAATGCTGTAAGTATCATGGAGAATGAGAGATATTCCATGTAGTAAAGCAAAAGGAAAAAATTATCTACAGCCAGGCTGGGGAGGGTAATACGAATGAGGAAAAGGATTCCGCTTGCCATAAGCAAAAAGATTTTGCTCGGGGATATTACTGCTCCGGTAAACAGGGCTCTCCAGAAAAGCAATCCAGTCCCTGCGATTAGCGGGAGGGAATAAAGATAATTGAGATAGATATTTGATAGCGCAGGTAGCGTGATCTCAAAAACTGTCGCTAAAACGAAACTAAGGCCAAGTGTCAAAAACATCCATAGCTCGCGACCTAGGGATGTTCTGAATATTAAAAGCAGACTGGCGCTAAGTAAAAGTGTGGAGCTAAATTGCAAGCCATTGGAGACGACATATAGAATGATGGAGTCTTGGTTAGAGCCGCTAAAAAAATCAACAGATTGCCGGGATACTTCAACTGCTGTTGCCGCGCAGGCGATAGCGAGATAGCGTTTTTTGGATGTGAGAAAATTAAGCCAAATTCCTGATGCGATCATCAGATTTAGCAAAGAAATAAAGCCTACAGCGAATAGGAAAAATGTAAGGTCGTCCGTTAACATCTACAGATTATTTCAGTTGGCGTCTTGTGTTGGTTATGGCCTATAACTAGCGATTTTGACGTGCGCCCTAATACAGATTCCACAGCGCTTACGGGCCAACTGGCTATTATCTGTTGCTTAGGCAGATCAAAAATCACGGCGTTAGCGCGGAGGATAGCATAAGAACGATTTGCCCAAAAATAATTTTAGTTAAGGGTAAGTTGGTTTTTTGTCCTCAGGGCTAATAACAGCCAAGCGACAGAAGGCTTTATGCTTTTATTAGTTTGGGACCGTGACATCCCAATTCAACGCCTTATACTTTACGAGGATCTCCATTATCCGATCAATCGGAACGGCTTCTAGAGTGCCACGGTCACTAGTAATCGTAGTTGCTTTGAAAATGGCGTTATAGATGGCTTCTTCTGTGGCTTCTGCCGTCGCTGAAAATAAGGGTGACATTGAGGAGTTAACAAGAACGCTGTTGGCAACTGGTTCATTGCTGATTCGCGGTTTCCGAACGTCAGGATTACTAGAAAATGCTATGACATAGCCGCCGGACCCATTACTTGCAAAGGATCCGGTTCGAGCTAAACCCATGATTGCTCTTAATTCGAGCCTGTCGAGGCTGCGTGCAGTTAGTGGCGCATCGGTGGCAGCTACCATCATAATTGAACCGTCTTCTTTGTCGCCATCATCGTCGCTTAAAACCTGCTCTGTGAAAGAATAGGTGCCGAGTTCGCGGCCTACCGGGGCGCCATTGATGCGCATTATCCCTCCATAGTTAGTTTGAACCAAGACGGCAACTGTGTAGCCACCTAGCTGTGCAGGTAGAACTCGGGAACTCGTACTAATGCCACCTCTTCATCCAAATGCCTGAGTGCCCGTTCCAGCCCCAACACTGCCTTCTTCCACAGGCCCTGCGCTGGCCTTAGCTAGAGCTTTGAAAACCTGTTGTTTCTGAATAGGATCAGCCCACATATTGTTAACTCTATCCTCGAACTAACTCAAGCCGCGGCTTTTCCTATCTTCGCTGTTGTCGATCCGTGGCTCAGATTTGGAGTTGCAGGGGGCTACCTGTCTACTTTTGATAATCATGCTCTTGCTGCCAGTCAAGCGGCATCATCATTAATTTATCAATCAGAAATGCTTCGTAGTGAGTTAAGGGTTTCTGGAAACTACACGTTTGACTATGATGAGGTGTCGAGATAGGAACTAGGCCTAGAGGATCTTGCTAATCCTTATATTGTGATTAACATTTCAAAGTTGATTTTGGATAATTTCTCAGGGTTTATTTAACCAACTGCAGTGTTGGCCACTCTTTTACTTTGGGCTTTATTGGCCCAGCTTATTTTGCTGGCCAGATCAAAAACCGAGAATATTAAATTGGAGTATAGCGAAAAAAAGGCCCAAGAAAATGAGACTCGGTTTCAGCTTCTCACAAAAACAGTTTGGGTGTGATTTGAATGTGGAACGGCGTGATGAATAAGATCACTTACTGTAGCTATTTATCAAACAGCTATCAGGATATACATTTGATAAAGTTCTAGCTTTGCCTAGACGGGGTATACTGACAAAGCTCTCAATCGAAGTGATGCTGAAAAAATCATTCTGAACAGATCCAAGCCCTCAATTTTTCGAGGTTGAAATCATAAAAATGGTGACAAGGGAGTTTGCGAAGTGGCAGCGCCGCCTATCGAAGACTCTTAAGGAAACAGCAAGACATAGGTTGGAGTCACTCGAAACATTAGCAAGCGTAAAGAAATAGGAAAGAAGGTTGACGCTGAAAAATCTAGTTGGGCAAGCTCAGAAATTTGAATCACTGGATACCCTAGCAGGTGATATAACGCATGAGTTTAACAATACCCTAGGTCTTATCATGGAGCTCGCTGAGCTGCTAAGATTGAAAATATCTAGGAAGGAAGGCTCTAATCAGATGATCGATAACGACCGCTGACCGCGAAAACCAACGCTTAGATATACATTCGCATTAACTTGCAATCTTTGGGGCTAAGAGCTGTCACGAAGTTAAACTCTTCGTTGCTAGAATAATTTAAAATTATGCAGACAGGGATGTCAAGGTCGATAAGTTTGAAATGTAGAGATGACGGATTACCCACACACGTAGCTGCGGACTCAAATCCTTTGTCTCAAATCTTTATAAATGTACTGACCAATGCCTATGAAGCGGTAGACCAACACAAACGAGAAATATTCGTTAGCGCAGAGGTTGCCAGCTTAGGATGAAGACAAAATTTCTTAATGAAGAGCTGGCTCAAGATTGTTATGCCCTAGTCAAAACTTATGACAACGGTATTGGTTTTAAAAAGTAGAAAATGAAAAGATATTTGACTCCTTTCATACCTCTCAAGAAATAGGAAATGGAATCAAATTGACGGTCCCCAAGGACGCCATTATTGGTCACTGTTGGGGAATAGATATTGAATCTGAGTATGCTGAGGGAATTTCTGTTTCTATTTATATTGCCACTGTAGAGAGGGGTTCGGAATCAGCAGGATTGGGTAAGCCCTTTGATGGCAATGCAAACAGATCGACTATTGCCTTGATTGATGATCAGGAAGATTTATGAGAAACAGTCGGTTTAATGCTGAAAGAATTAGGGCGTGAATGCATTTTCTTGCATTGACTCGAAAATAGCTCTAGATGCTATCGGTAAGTCGGCTTGAGAACTCGACCTGGTTATTACCGTTCACTTCATGCCGGGGATTTTCGATCTTGATCTCCGGCAGTTCTGTGCTGAATATAGGGCTAATGTCTCGGTGATTCTCGCGACCGGCTACAGCGAACGAAAAACTCAAGATATAAGTCCAAGTAAAAAACTGAATATAGTTCTGAATAAACCATTTGGTTTTAACCGCGTAAAAAAGATTGTTTATTAGGCGTTTGTTGAGCGTAAGCGGGTTATCCTATTTGCCAGAAATTGTGTAGGATATGGTCATTCAAATTCATTACAAGAATTACAACAATGTCCAATGCGGTGTCTGGTTATTGCAAGTTATCAAGATTTAGGCAGCATTTCTCTTTTCAAATAGTAGCTTTGGTAGTTTTAACCGCGCTCTCCTCGATTGGCTTTGGCCAGTCTAGCCTTCAAGTCACGCCAGAGCTAATGATGGATGTCTTTCCTCAAGCTACCCGGTTTTCCGGTAAATCTGGTTCACCCCCTGTAATTAAAGCGTATGTAGACTCGGCGGACGGCGAGCAAGTGGTGGGGTATTTATTTGAAACAAAGGACTACCCCCCAGAAGAGATTGGATACAGCGCTCCCATACAAGTTATCGCAGGCTTGGATATGACTGGGACTATGACTGGAATCAAAGTTCTTTTTTATCGTGAGTCTTATAAAAGTATTAGAGGAGATTTTCTAGCAACCGAGAGATTTCCTAATCAGTTTGAAGGGAAAAGTGTGGTTGATGGGTTTAGGGTTGGGCGGGACATCGATGGGGTGTCTAGAGCTACTATTACCAGCTGGGCTGTATCTCGCGGACTTAGAAATGCCAGTAGAGAGGTTGCTCGAGCCTATTTGCCAAGTTTTGCACCGGGCAGTGCGAGCAATAATGAGGACTATGCGTTAGCGCAATTGGGGGCTAAGTCTTGGCAGGATTTAAAGACAGAGAATTTTGTTACTGAGCTGACAGTGCCCCAGTCCGACGGAACTGTGCTAACCCTAAACTTCGTGTTTATAGGCCACGATGGCCTTGGAGAATTAATTCTGGGGGTAGCCGACTACTCAGGTGCAGACCGTGAGGCAAGTAGTCGTGTCTCTGAAGGTAATTTGATGGTGGTTGGTATTGACGGCAATACGCAGAAGCCTTTCCGTCAGGAACGCTTGGCGATAGAACAGGATGGGGTGCGTTTTCGAGTTAGCCGAAACAGATTCGTTTACGCTGGCAGTGCAGATGATGGATTAATCGCCAATCAGGTTCGCTATGCAGGAGCGTTAGTGCTTGCGCCAGAGGTGGATCTTACCCTCCCTTTTAAAATACTCTATGACATGAGCGAAGAGCTCGGCAGTTTTGCTTCCTCCGTCGAAGCAGGTTATCAAATTCCTCCGCTGGCTTTGGCGTTGACTGTAGGGGGTAGTATTCCCGCCGAATATCAGCCGGTTATTAATGACGTATTCGAGTCTGATGTTGAAGGGGGTGTTTTTGCTAATCTTATTTTCAATGCTCCGTGGCTAGATGTTATTGCTCTGCTAGTTTTACTCGCCTTTGTTAGTACCGCATTTTTTCTGAAGCAGGCAACTATCCGCTGGGTAGCTCTATCGTTTACGCTTGTTTACCTTGGGTTTATGGATGGAGGCTTCGTTTCGGTATCCCACATCACTAATGGCTTGAAACTAGGCCCTTCGATGTTTCTAAATGACTTGCCGTTATTGTTAATAATCAGTTTTACTGCCATCACCACTTTATTTTGGGGTCGGGTATTTTGCTCATCTTTATGTCCATTCGGTGCCCTGCAAGATTTTATAACCCGCCTCGTGCCCAAAAAACTCCAGCTTAAAATCCCTCAAGCCATTCATGATATAGCGATCTATATTAAGTATGCGGTACTGGCATTTCTGGTGGTTATGTCGCTAATTTTTAGTGAATTGAGCTTGTTTCAGTACTTTGAACCCTTTGGTACTATATTTTACTTTAGCCAGTCTTTAGTACTGTGGCTTATTTTGTTAGCGTTTATTATTGGGGCAATGTTTGTGCCTCGATTTTATTGCCGTTATGCCTGCCCGTTGGGTGCGGCACTAGGAGTGGCCTCGATTCTTTCTCCCTTTAAAATAAAGAGAGTTGAACAGTGCCAAGTATGCAAAGTGTGTGAACACAGTTGCCCCACCGGGGCTATTCGTGGCGCTGATATAGATTTTAAGGAATGTGTGCGCTGCGACATTTGCGAAATTAAATTGATCGATAAAGCGGGTGTTTGTAAGCACGATATTGATGTGGTTAAGAGCCGCGTAAAAGAGTGGCAGCCAATTACGGTTGGGGCGCATTAGTCGAAAGCTGCGAATTAACTCTGCAGGAGTCGCTAGCGCTGATTTTGCGATGAGAGTTTCTATGAGGGATTTCATAATGAGCTATATAAGGGGTGTCGATAAAGAGCAGCCTGCGCTATTGCGCGACATTTTTCAGATCTTCTGAATCTGATGGTGTTACAAAAAATTTTTTGCTAAACCTCTTCATAAAATTTCCAGAAAAAGTCCCGCAAAGTCTTTTATCCCCCACCTCCTTATAAAATTCACTAAAAATGCTCCAAAAAAAAGAGAGTCACTTAAAAAGTGCCTCTCTTATCTTCCAGCCTTGCCCAATAGCTCCCGTCACTGAAATCAAGGACTTTCTTCGGTCAGCCAAGTAAGGTCGTCTTTTGAAAGATCCAAAAGCTCTGTTCGCGCTCGTCTGGTGTCTTCAGCGAGCCTGGCTTTGCTGAGAACATCCTCGGGAATCGGATCGCCTACTACAATTCCCCGTGCCTTAGTTGGAGCATAGTATATTCGTGCATTTGCCATTTCATCGGTTGTCGCCGGTCCATATACGACGTCCTTAGTATGATCTGGGTTAAATCTGTTTTCTTTGGAGTTGTCGAACCACCAACTCATATGCATTTTCGAACCAGCAGGAACAAATTTAGGCACCTCGTATTCATACAAAAACTGCCAATTGAAGTCGTAGTCTGGAACCCAAAGAAGTGTTTCTATCTCGCCATCGGGGTATTCCAAATCATAGCGCATCGCTTTGCCTCGGTAGTGCATATGCGGGCCCATTGACAGCAGATATATGTCCTCGTCAATGTCATAGCTATTATTGACTTCAAAGTTTGGATCTCCGGCGGGTATGGTCCAGCCGCGGTGGGGTAGTAGGTTGGTTTCTACTACGTGGTCAATGACATCACCATCTTCATAAAATACGAAGCCAGCGCGGGTCATATCGGTCACTGCAGTGCCTTCACCCGGATTTTTGTGGTAGTGCATGTTGACGGTGATAAATGGATCTTCCGGCATTAGCACCCCCCATCCTGCGGGGTAAGTGAAAGGGCCTCGGCCTGGCACTCCCACTCCCATATGGCTTGAAACAATGTGGTGAACCCAAGGGCCGCCTGGATCGAGCTCAGCTTTGGATACCCAGCGAGGTTGTGTGTGGGCGCCATCAGGTACAGGCATTTCGATAGTTGGCTGCCAATCTTCAACTTCATCTGGTACATAAAGCGGCCGATCAAATTGCACCACTAAATCAGGGTCACCGATCCACCAGCCCGAATCTGGCAAGATCGTCCCGCCGGCTTGTGCCTGATTGCTTGCTTGAGCCGCGTCAGAGGGACTTCCTTCTAAGGCGCCACCTTCTACCCACGCTATGAGCAGTTCTTTTTCTTGCTCACCGATGTAGCGTTCGCCCTTAAATTCGCCTCTATGCCTCTCATGGGCTCCCCAGGGAGGCATATAGCCGGTGACTAGTGCATTCTTAATAAGTGGGGCCCAAATTTTGGCTTGATCAAAATCCATTAATGACATGGGTGCCGATATCCCCCCAACATCTGGTCCTTCAGGCTGGTGACAGGCCACGCAATTCTTTTCAAACACTGGCAGGGCGTCAGCATAAAAAGTTGGCGCATCGGCCTGTGCGGCAGCTTCTACGGCCAGACCAAGCAATAGCGTGCTTGAAACTAGCAGAGTTGGAAGTTTAGAGATGGGGAGCGTCATGGGTTCACCTGTTTGTCATAGGTCTATTGTTATAGGATTTTTGTTATTCGTTAATGCTTGATCCAAGGTTTTTTAGCTTACCGAAGACTAATTCTAAAGTTTCGTTTTGTCTATGTTTTCGCGCAGGGGATTGGGGTGAAAATCTTAGGTTCAGGAGCTGAAAGTATCAGTTTTCTCGAGGAAGTTGTTGTTAATGCATAAAATGATCGTAATTTCCGATTATTGCTATCGCTATAAGTCATTTTACCGATTATAGGCTTGTGCGTATTATGACCCTAAGACAAAAAACTCACTTAAAGAACAGGAAAGCAGAAATGGCTAACGAAGTACCTACCGCAATACCTCAGGTTGTATTCAAAACTCGAGTAAGAGATGAGAGCCTCGCAGGCGACAACCCCTTTAGCTGGCTAGATGTGCCCAGCGACACAATATTTGCGAATCGCAAGGTCGTTATCGTGGCATTGCCTGGTGCTTTTACGCCAACGTGTAGCGGTACTCACCTGCCTGGTTATGAAGCGAAGTATGATGAACTAAAAAGCTTAGGTGTGGATGAAGTTTATTGTTTGAGCGTCAATGATGCGTTTTCAATGTATCAGTGGAGCAAGCAGTTAGGCGTCACAAACGTTAAGATGTTGCCCGACGGCAACGGTGATTTCACTAAAGAAATGGGCATGTTGGTAAAGAAAGAAAACCTGGGTTTCGGCGATCGTTCATGGCGCTATAGCATGCTTGTTGAAAACGGACAAATCAGCAAAGTTTTTGCCGAACAAGGCAAAGAAGACAACTGCGAATCTGATCCTTTTGAATGCAGCGATGTAGACACTATGCTGAACTTCTTAAAAACAACTTAATCCCTTAGAGCGGCCAACTTTTTAGAATCCTCCAGTTGGCCGCTCTTCTTTTAATTAAAGAGTAAGTTCTACTCATCCCCAAGGGTCTTTCATTGCCTTGAAAAAGGCGCTTTGTTCGCGAATAATGCGCTGTGTCTCCGCAGGGTCCGGAGTTAAGTCCCAGTTATTGTATTCAAAAGTTCCTCCTAGCAAAATACCATCACCTCTTGGAAACATGTAAGTACCATCGGTTATGGTTATATAGTCTATTTCTTTTTGAGGGAGTATGAAGCTCAGCTGACCCTTGATGGGAAAAAGTAACTCATCGTCAAATAAGTCGCGAGCACCCAAGCCTGTACAATTAATGATAACTGGCTCCTCTAAGGTAAGTACTTCATTAAAATCTTGAAATTCTTTAACCCTAATTTTCCCGCCGGCGCCATAAAAATCCTCCATCAGTCGATTTAGAAAGATAGCCGGTTCGATAAGCATCGTATCGTAGTGGGTCGCAAAGGGCAGAGGGAAAGGATGTTCGCTCGGACCGAGAATATTCAGCTGTGGGTACATGCTTGCATAATTATGGGGCAGATCATCAGTGGGTCGCGGCTCGCTTGAAAACTCATAATTGCTAATCCAACGGACCCCATACTTTGGGCCAACTAGATTTTGAAAGTAGCGGTAAGAAAGCTTCATAGCTTCCTCGAACTGTCTTTGGAACTGAGGTGTCAGTGAAGCGTCTTCATAAACCGAGGCAGGAGACCATTGGCCTCCTGCGATGTTTGAGGTTGTGTGTGGAGGCAGCGCTTTAGCGTAGATAGTCACATCCCAGCCCTGATCTTGAAGCAGACGAGCACTGGTCAATCCCATCACGCCACATCCTAGTACCGCGCATTTTTTATGGGCAGTTTGCTGGGCGATTTGCATGACTAAGTGAGAGGTCCCCCAAGACAGCGTTATGCCACCGCCGCCATGGCCGTAATTATGCACGACAGTCTTGTCCCCTAGGCGTTCACCTTTCACTACAAAACCTTCTCTGCGAAAAGGGCGTAAGCCTGAGACGGTTCTAATAACCCTCGACTCCGAGACGTTTACCCGCCTTAGGGGTAATCCAGATGGAGTGTAATTGATACTAGAGGTCGAATTTGCTGAATTTATAGTAGAACAGGCACTAACGACTGGTAGCACGGCCAATGCTTGTAGGAGTGAACGACGACTAGTCATTAGCAAGCTCTTAATAGGAAGAAAGGATTTAGAATACCCCAGCAATTCACGTTTGTTAATGACTAGCTGTTAACAAATTGAGTGTAAGCGTCAAGTTTTCTTGCATTTCGCCAGCTGTTACGTGGTTCACAGGCGGTCTAAGTTTTTCAAATGCAACTTGGCAGTGTTGATGATGTCATTGCGCTCACCTTCGTCTTTTCGGTCCCAGTTACCGTACAGCATCCCAATTCTGGGGTTCGATGAAAGCTGTTGACGGTTATCGATCATAAAGTTCCAGTAGAGGCTGTTGAATGGGCAGGCCTCATCACCACTTTTTAGTTTGACTTTGTAATGGCACTGTCCACAATAGTCGCTCATTTTATTAATGTAGTTGCCACTGGCGGCGTAAGGTTTTGTTGCGATATAGCCGCCATCTGCAAATTGAGACATGCCGCGGGTGTTGGGTAATTCGACCCACTCAATTGCATCCACGTAGATGCCGAGATACCAGCTGTCAACCAAATCCGGATCAATGCCGGTTATCAGGCAAAAGTTGCCGGTTATCATAAGTCTTTGGATATGGTGAGCGTAGCTGGTCTCTAACGATTGACCAATGGCCTCGGACATGCATTTCATTTTGGTGTCACCAGTCCAAAAAAACTCAGGCAGCTTTGCCTTTGCTTGAAAGTGATTGAGATTTTTATAGTGGTCTCCATTCACCCAGTAGATACCGCGAACAAATTCTCTCCATCCAAGTATTTGACGGATAAAGCCTTCTACTTGCGCGAGGTCTATTGTGCTGTCCGCCTTTTTGAAGGTCGCTATGGCCGCTTCAATAACCTCTAAAGGAGAAAGCATTTTGCTGTTCAAGGCAAAAGAAAGGCGGGAATGATACAAGGACCATTTTGACTCACTTTGATAGGTCATTGAATCTTGAAATTTGCCAAAATTTGGCAGGGCCTCGCGGCAGAACCATTGCAGCAATTCGAGAGATTGATCCCGTGATGTTGGCCACATTAATTGATCGTGTGGAACTCCAAAGGTACCAACATCATGTGCTTTCAGCCTGCTGAGGATCTCCGTCACCGAGTTACTAAAGACCAAAGGTTCTGGGATGTTGGGAATATCTTCTTTCTTAAGCTTGTTTCTATTATCACCGTCGAAGTTCCAGCGGTCGCCAGTAGGCTCAGTGCCGGTCATTAGGATATCGAATCGTTTTCGCATTTTGCGATAGAAAGACTCAAGACGGTTGTGCTGTCTTGGTTTGACATAGTTTGATAGCTCTTCAAAGGGGAGCAGGAAATGTTCGGTGTCATACTCTTTGACTTTAAGCGCTGTCGGCAAATTCATGCCGCGCAGTTGGTCCAAAAGTCTCAGCTCGTCTGGTCTTTGGTAATGAAATTCCTGAGCTTGGTATTGAACGCTAAGCTTCGCGATAGCGGATTCTAAATTTGTAAATTCGGATGTGGCATCTAGATTTAAGTAGAGAACATCATGTCCGTTGGACTTAAGATACTGAGCGAATTCCTGCATTGCTGCGAAAAAAGCACAAACCTTCTGTATATGGTGAATGGTATAGTCTGTTTCCTGACGAAGTTCAGCGATAACGAACAATGTTTCAGGGTTGGGAGTGGCCAGCCAGCTATGTTGATAATTGAGTTGGTCGCCAAGAATCCAGGCAAGGGTTTTATATTTTTTCTTCATAATTTTGGTGCCTGTTTTAGAGCATGATTTTGTTTAATAATTTACCGCGAAGTTTGAAGGCTCGTTTCCCCTGAGTCTGGCCGCGGCGAGCTAGCTTGCATCGACTTAACGCTTGGTGTTGCTTCGGTGTGCGCGAAATGTATCTTAAGTAGAATGGGTCTACACCACGGGTTAAAGATACGCCACAAGCGACGTTTTAGATTAGCTAAAGACCCAAATCTGATCAGTGGTCGTATAAAATAAAAAGCAAAGAGTTTCGAGTAATGTCTGCACTACGAATAACCACAGCTCTTGGTTTTGCTGGCCTGCTTCCATTTATCGGAGCGTTGCTGGCTTTGGTGCTTCCCGTCGATCTGCCATTTAAGGCTGAGCAAGTTTTTGTTTTTTACAGCGCCATTATTCTGAGTTTTTTATGTGGTGCTATCTGGGGCAGACTACTCAACACTAATTTTGTAGCTCTCGATCTTGCTGAGACCGACTTTACAAAAGTTGACTTTACAAACAAAGTGGCCGCTTTGTTTATTATGTCAAATCTGGTCTCATTGACGGCATGGGTCTCGCTTTTAATTTATAACACGCACCTAGATCTATCGTTAGGATTGTTGATTTTGGGTTACACGGTGGTTTTTGCCGCTGAATATGCGATGAGAAAATCACTTTATAAACAAGTCTATCGCGGTTATTTAAATCTGCGAAGCTGGCTCACGTTTTGTGTTGTAACACTCCACCTTGGAATGTTGATCGTTAGCTAAATAATTTAGATATAAAAGGAATGCAATGAAACTCACATTATTTTACGACAGCTATTGTCCACTATGTGCGACTGAGATGGATATGCTGAGAGATTTAGACACCGAAGGTAACCTATCATTGGTTGATATACACGATGACGACTTTGCTACTAAGTTTCCATCCATTGATCCGGTTGCTGCAGACAGAGTTTTGCACGGGCTTTATGACGATGGGACCATGATATATGGTCTTGATGTGACCCATCAGGCGTGGCGAGCTGTAGGCAAGAAGCCCTGGATAGCTATTTTGCGCTTTCCAATCATTCGGTGGTTTGCGGATATGGGTTATCTGGTTTTTGCCAATAACCGCTATACGATTTCATGGTTTCTAACAGGGAAAAAGCGCTGCGAGCCTTGCGCGAAAAACCCTTCTTCTCAATGCGAGCTGTAGGCGAGAATGACTAACATTACCCAAGTCGAAGACAGTTCTGCAAATATTGCAATTGTCATAGGGGCCAGCAGTGAAATTGCCACTGCCCTTGTTCATCGCCTCTCTAGGGCTAATGCCTCAACAAATATTGTGGCAATTAGTCGCCAATTTTCTGCTACTGCGAGTGCGGATTTTGACAGCAATGTCAGGCTGCTGCAAAGTGACTACACCGATAAATCGATAAGAAAAATTTGTGAGCAGCTAAAGCCCCACAAAGGGAAAATTAGCCATGTGTTCATTTGCAATGGGATTCTCCATGATGCTGATGTCTCACCAGAAAAAAGGGTGGACGACGTCAGCGGAGACAACTTGCACAGGGTTTTTCAAGTTAATGCGGTCATTCCTATGCTTTGGGTCAAATATCTTAAACCTGTTCTTGCAGGCAATGGAAACTGTGTGGTGACAGCCTTCAGTGCAAGAATTGGCAGCATAGAAGATAATCAACGGGGGGGTTGGTATTCTTATCGTGCATCAAAAGCGGCATTAAATATGCTATTGAAAACTGCGGCTATTGAATACACGCGGATCGCGAAAGGAGTACGCTTTTTAGTCTTTCATCCTGGAACGACAGATACGCCCTTGTCCAAGCCCTTTCAAAAATTCGTAAGTGAAGGTAAATTATTCACGCCAGAATTTGTTGCTGGTCGACTGCTAGATCTGGTGGAAGCAGAGACAAGTGATAATAGTATTCAATTCATAGACTGGGATGGAAAATCAATTCCTTGGTAGGGTTAGGCTCTTTTAAGTTGTTAATCTAAAACCCTTAGTTCAATTTTTCGAAATTGAATTGGATGGCTTTCAGCCTGAATGGATATATATCCTTCTGACAGTTCAATTGCGGCGCCATTTTGGATCAAGGCTTGTGCGTCAGGGTCGGTGGTGTCCAACTGAATATCTTGATATTCCATTACGGTTATGCCATTAACAATTTGGCTAATACTCTCGCTGCCGCGCACGATCATTTTCATTTCTACCCACTGATCTCCGTGAAATGTTTCAGAGTTTGAGTTTGTACAGTGGCGGGTGATCAACGCTCCATCCATTGCCATATGTGTTCCCGGTGTGCAAACGTTTCCCGTTGGACGTGGATCTACACCATTGCCGCCTAAAATTTGAGCCTCTATAGATGCTGGAAATGCTTGATCAAAAGTCATCGACTCCGGTGCCTGACTATGCAGCATCATGCCATTGTTTCTGAAAGCCCAAGCCGGCCCGTTGGCTACTTGTTCCCCGATAAAACGGTACTCAATCCTTAGCTCATAGTGCGAAAAGGATTGGTCATAGAACATGTGGCCAAATTCATTGTTGAAGTCAGGCCAGTTGTCATAAGAGACGGTAAGAAGTCCATCAGCTACTTTAAAGGTGTCGCGGTAATTTTCGCCGAGTTCGAAGCCGGTGAATTTAATTTTCCAGTTGTTTAAATCCTCACCATTAAAAAGTTGAATCCACTCATTACCCTCATTTGGCTGGGCCTGTAAAAAACTAGGCGTGATAAGTAGAACAGTACTGAAAAAAATCTTAGCTGCTTTTCGTATTGGCATATTTATAATGTCCGTGGCCTTCATGATGTTCGGTTCTAATGATAAAAGGTTTAGCGGTAACATAGCTTTGTTCTCAATAGGCTTAATAGGCGAAGTCGACGGTGGCTTTAATTTGATCCCAGATTAGCACTAGACTTCCTTTGCCGTCTTTGATGTTGATGAACTGCCACGACAGTTGGTCAAAGGAAGTGGCTCCAGCGCTTAGTGTCATTGGGCTACGTACAACATCTTTCTCCGAAGTGTACTCATAAGCGCCCCATAGCGCTGATTTATTCTCATAGTCATAGTTGAGCTGTACCGGCCAATTCGAGAGTATAAATGTCCAGGATTGCTGTGCAGGAGTTGACTCACCAAAATCGATAAACACAGAGTATTCACCGGGCGGCACAACAACATCAGCAAACGTTAGCTCGACCTGAGTTCGTAGACGGGTAGAGACATTAGCGCCGGCTCTCCAGACAGGGGCTCCGTCTAATAGGGCTTCACGCCAATCTGGCAAATCAAAGAGGTTTCGTTCACGCTTTATAGGCCGGCCGAATAGAATCTCTATCCATTGACCGTCTATATAGCCTGTACGTTGGTTATAACTTCCTAGAACCTGTGTGGCTGAATGTCCCTGAGGGCTTGCAATAGGGCTGCCTTGAGCGCTGGTGTTAGAGATTAGAGGCGCGGGAGAAATTAAGCAAAACCAAATGAGTAAGCATCTAGGATGTTTAGTCATTTGGGTGAGATAGAGACTCAATTTGCAGAGTTTAGTCGGAATAGCTGGCACTAGTCTTTGGGTGCGCGTATAGCCATTCCACTACCTGTTCGCTAAAGGTCGATGACAGTGGCGGTACATGTGATCCCTCAGCGATAGTCCAAAGCTCGGATGAGCCGCCTACCTGACAGCCTTTTTTGAACGACAGAACGCTAGATTCATGGCCTTCTATGCGCGCATCTAGATCGCGCAGCTCGCGTTCGTCACCTTCAGTGCTGCAACCGTTGTAAGCTGCCCACGTGGCAACAGAATCCAAAGCACTTGGGTATTTGTTGCCCTGAATTTCCGAGCCTTCGTAGGCTATGGTTTCATCGGCGGTGCCATGGATTTGGAGGATATGAACAGGGTGAGAGGGAGCTGATCTCTCATCAATATGGCTGGCACCTGCCAAACTAGCTATGGCGGCAATCGTACTCGAGTGATCATAGGCCGCTCTATAGGAGAGAAAGCCTCCGTTGGAGTGGCCAATTAAATAGATTCGATTGGGGTCAATATTAAAATCTGCCTTGATACTGTCGATGATGCTTAGCACATAGCTGGAGTCATCAACGTCAGTGTTGTAAAAGTCACAGCATGCCGGTGAGGCATTCCAGAAACGACTTTCGTTGCCGCCTGGCTCTTTATCGCCATCGGGTGCGATAAACAGATAACCATATTTTTCAGCTAGCTTACTGAATCCCATGTAAGAGTCTTGTTGAGGGCCGCTTGAGGTGTAGCCATGCAGTAAAACAATCAACGGAGTGGGGGTTTCAGCATTGTAGTTTTCAGGGACAGTTAAGGGCAATTCGCCCCGGCCAAGATCGATTGATTGTGCGTTGGCTGTTGCGGTCAAACCAATGAGCAAGCTCAAGTTAAGTAATGTGAGAATTATAGTTTTAGCTTTGAGCATATTAATATCCTGACTTTGCAGTTGAGAAATTTTATGTATTATTTGATTGTCGACTGTCTAGGTGTGTTCAGCGTCTTGTTGAAGGCTGGGGATTAGTTTACCTGTAGTTGCTCTGTCTTCCAATGCAGTATGGGCACAAAACGCTGTTGAAAGCGGGTAACAATGCTCTAGTCGGGGCTTAAGCTTACCCTGTGCTATCCAGCGAAACAAATCACCACTTCTCCATTCCAAGGTTTCTCTATCTTAGAGGTAGTCAAATATTGTCGGGTGGGTCAGGAATAGGGAGCCTTTAGGGCCTAGACTGCTTGGGTTGAATTGTCTGACTGGGCCGCTGGCATTGACGTATAAAACCATGGTGCCAAGTGGTTTAAGGCAATTTATACTTCTCTCAAACGTGGTTTTTTCTACAGAGTCGAAGGCTACGTTCACCCCGTTGCCGTCGGTTAAAGTATTCACTTCTTCATCAAAATCGGTTTCGGTGTAGAGAATTTGATGATCGGCACCTGCCGTTTTTGCTAAATCGGCCTTGGCTGGCGTGGATACTGTTTCTATAACGGTTCCGCCAAGTATTTTTATCATTAGTGTTCGCAATAGAGACACCTCGCCAGCAACAGCATGAACTAAGCAGATATCGTTTAGTTTTACCGAGTAGGCGAAATGGCAAAGAAAGTGGGATGTGTAGCCCTACAGCAATATGGCTGCACCTTCGTTGAAAGAGACCGTTTCTGGGAGGGCCAGCAATTTGTCTTCAGGGACGGCAGAAGATTAAGCGTAGGAGCCGAGTATGTTGATATAGGCAACTCGGTCACCCTTCCTAAATCGAGTGACTATCTCACCAACGCTGTCGACTATGCCTGCACCCTCTGCACCTAGAGTCGAGGGAAGCGCGATTTTATAAAGGCCTGAGCGCTGGTAGGTGTCAATAAAATTAACGCCGACAGCTTGTATTTTAACCAGCACATTATTTGTCGAAAGTGGAGGGGTAGCAATATCCTCAAAAATGAGTCTTTTGGACCACCTTGAGAATGCACTCGAACTGCTTTCAAAGACTTATCACCGATTTATGCCACAGCAACGGGGTGTTTATTTTAGAAGCGCAGGAGTTTGGTAACTGGCGACAGGACGAGATGCATGTCTGCAAGGTTTGTCATCTAGGGTCTTGTGATTCGTGATTTAGGGCCTAATTGAGTAGGGATGATTTCATATGCCAAAGCAACCCAGTCACACAGGATTGCGCGGGTGTCACGAGGATCAATTACCTCCTCGATGCCAAAGGCTTCCGCCGTTCGTAAGGGCGAGCGATATTGCTCGAGATTGGCTTCTATTTCTCGCCGCCGTCGGTCAGGGTCCTCTGAGGCTTCTATTTCTCGGCGGTAAGCGGCCTGAACCCCACCCTCTATTGGAAGCGAACCCCAGTCCGCTGAAGGCCACGCGTAACGGAGGTTGAGGCGATCAGAATTTCCATGCCCTGCGCCGGCGACGCCATAGCAGCGTCGGATAATGATTGAAACCCAAGGTACTGTCGCTTGTAGGCAGGCCATTAACGCACGGCTGCCTAATCTAACGGTGCCTTCGTTTTCCGCTTGCACGCCGATCAGAAAGCCGGGGTTGTCTACAAGATTAACAACAGGCAGATGAAAGGTGTCACAAAGATCTACAAAGCGCATCATTTTGTCTGCCGCGGCGGCATTAACAGCGCCACCTAGATGCATTGTGTCATTCGCCATTATCCCAATAGGATGGCCGTTAAGTCTAGCAAGTCCAACAGCTAGCGATTTTCCATAGCCTGGGTTAAGTTCGAAAAAAGATTCGCTGTCGACAATTCCAGAAATGACACCCCTTACTTGGTATACCTGACCTCTATCTTTGGGTATGACAGAAATTAAAGATTCATCTCTGCGGTCGGCGGGATCAGTGCAGGGAGCTTTAGGTGGTGCCTGCCAAACATTTTGAGGAAGGTAGGAAAGGAATTCTTTAATTGCTGCAAATGCCTCGAGCTCGGTTTCAACCTCGTTATCAACAGCGCCGCTGCCGTAGGCGTGAATTTGCGATCCGCCAAGTTCGTCTTTCTCTACAGGTTTACCGAACGCTCGTTCCACTACGGGTGGGCCGGCGACGAAGAGTTGGCTGGTGGTTTTTATCATTAGTGAGAAATGTGAGATGGTGACTCTGACCGCGCCTAAGCCGGCAACTGATCCCATGCACGCGCAAACCACGGGGACGTGGCCCAACAATTTCATTGTTGTTTCGAAACCTTGTAATTCTGGTATGTAAGAATGGCCAACCATTTCCAAGGTTTTAACACTGCCGCCGCCGCCACTGCCATCGATGAGGCGGATTAAAGGAACTCGCATTTCCAATGCGTATTGTTCTGCATAGCCGGATTTGTTGCCGACCTTGGCGTCTGCAGAACCGCCTCGGACGGTAAAATCATCACCACCGATGACGACTCTGCGGCCGTTTAGGTCAGCAGTTCCTAGAACAAAGTTAGAGGGGGTGAAAGAATTGAGTTCTCCGGAGTCTAAATATTCTGCTTTCCCTGCCAGCGTGCCGATTTCATGGAAGGAATTTTGGTCGGCTAGTTTATCGATGCGCTCACGGACTGTCAGACGGCCATTGTCCCTCTGACGTTGTATTCGCTCTGCTCCACCCATCTTTTGAGCTAGCTTTTCTCGTTTACGAAGTTCATCTATTTCTTTTTGCCAGGACATAGTGTTTCCGAATGAATAGCAGCTGCTTGTGCTAGCTACCATAATTCAATCACAGGCATGGTTCAATACGTTACAACAAATCAAGTATTGCTAGCATTTGCAGCAACGTCGGATTGATAACGTCTAAATAATGAAAACTAGTGTCTCGGATTATTTTCTAGGTAAAGGAACAAGCGGGGAAGTAATCGATATATAACGTTGATACTTAGGATCCGATCCCCATCTTTCAAGGCCGCTTTTCTCCAACATAGGAATGCCACTGACCTTGGTTAACAAAAGAAATACGAACACAGGTGAAACCAATGTTACTAATTGCCAGCCAACCAACACGGGAGCTGCCATAACCGCTATCCCAAGCCAGAGAATTATTTCGCCAAAGTAATTTGGATGACGTGAATATTGCCACAAGCCAGTAGTGATAAACTTTTCAGCATTTTCCGGTTGGCGTCTAAAGCTTGTTTTCTGGCTATCTGCAACTACTTCCAAACCAAACCCTAGTACCCAAAGGGCGGTGCCAATAAAGAACGGGATTCCAACTGCCTGTTGAGTTGTAGATGTCATTGCAGCGAGGCCCGCTGCCATTGTTATAAATACCCAAGCGCCGCCTAGGGTCCACGTGAACATGTAGCGAAAGAACCGGGTTTTAATTTCATTGAAACGTCTATCTTTACCGGCCTTTTTAACTCGGGAAAATAAGAAACTGCCAAGGCGAACGGCCCACACCGCGATCATTACAGAGATAATAAGGCCTCGAGTGTCCATGCCTGGATGCAAGGCTACAGTCAATATCACTGTGCCAATGTACGAGGTTGAACCAATCAGGTCGAAGTAGTGTTCGGTTTGATAAGCGAATGCCGGTATAAATGCTAACCAATGCAATATAAACCCAACACTCGAGCAAATTATGAACAGGGGCAAACCGCTGAATACAACACTGCCTTGGTTGCCAGCAACAGCCAGTGCAGTGCTAAATGCTATGATAGCTAGGATGCCAAAAATGGGCTTCATAATAAAATTCTCTTTGTTCTGATTTTTGATTCTAGAAATCTACTCTTGCAAGGGCGATGCCGCTCTCTCCAGCGACGGCATACAGCATATATACCACGTCATTTTCTACAAACAACGCAGGATCTCTTAATTGGTTAACATGTCCATACGCTGTACTTCGCACAGATGGTTCAATTAGAGCGTTGGCACCTTCCCAATCATGTTCAGGTTTTAAGACGACGCGCTCACCGATATGTTGCCAAGACATCCAGTCCGGTTTTAAATCGACGGTGCTAAGCATAATGCTTTCGGGGCTGTCGCCAACGCGGGTCCAGAAAACGATTAGGCTGTCATCCCTGACCATCACAGCTGAATGCCGCATTTTTGGTTCAAACATTCTGGGGCCAGATTCAAAGCTGGTCTTACCATTTCTGGAACGATAGAACTGACCCGGCATGGCTACAGCATAGGTCATTCCGGCATAGTCGAATCTCCGAAAATAAGTACGACCAATATTTTCACTGTTAGCCAGAAAATCTATGCCATTGTCAGAAGTGGCAACCCGTGAATGTTGAAATGCAGCATCTTCAAGTCCGTGATAGTACATAACAATTTTTTGATTGGCATTGTCCACATGCACATCGGGTGACGCGATATGCGGCTCAGTGAGTTCTTTTGCATAGTCGTGGGAGACACGGACACCGCTGGCGATTCTGGCCGCAACTAGTTCAGCTAGGCGAGCTTCGGGTATTGCTGGGCGGGTCGGTGTGAAAAATGAATCCTTAATATGCAAGCTGCCGGCTTCATGTATTTTCCAAGGTCCTAAAAGATTGTCAGCATAGGCCAGTCGAATATACAGGCCTTTATGATCAGCAAAGTAGAGATAGTATTTCCCGAGAGGCTCGTTAACCCATTCTGGCACCCTGATCAGAGAAGGACCTTGGATATTTTCCCCGATACTTGGGTGAATGCCCGGGTCAATAATGGGGCCATCACCCAGGCGGGTAATAGTGATTTTTTCTGGATCGATTTGTTGTGCGATAGAAGTATTAGTCAGTGCCAAATTTAAAAATAGGCAGTATTTTAAAAGTCTAAAAACATGACCGACGAAGCGCACGTTGACACTTTTCATGGATGTATTTCCAATACTTTATTCTTATTATGTCTTAAGAGTAAATTTGCTGGCAGTAAAAGTCTAATGATAATTCGTCGAGTTTTGAAGTTGTCTGGTTAGAAATTTCAGTCCGTGTATAGGTTCGCCCCCGCCAATCCCAACCCTCCGAGATTTTTAAACGGATTGGGCCTTTACCATCTGACGATAGGACGAGTGATTTTCGCGCTATTTGTTGGATTCTATTTTGCTGCTGTTACTTTTTATCATAGTGGCTGCGGCGGGCAGAATGAAATCAAATGAATAGAAGGGCGGTAGCGGCGGCTATGCTAACGTGGGCTTGAGCTGTCAGTCAGTGACCTGTCTAAATCAGGGTGGTTGCGGGTTTTGTGCGCTCAAGGATGGCTGTGGGTCTATTCTAAGTTGTTATATTGTGAATGGATCTTGTGGCAACAGAGGTAAAGGATCCAAGGTTTTATTTGTCTTCTATATTTTACCTTTTTCTAGCGCTGGCCTTTTTGCGGCTCAGCGCTTAATTTCCTTCTTTCGCTACCTTTCTTCAACTACTAGACCGTCTGTGCAAGAGCAGTATGTTGTCTGCACGTCATTTTTTCATCGATGGCTATTTGGCGAGCTTCCTTTTTATGGGAGGTAAGTCAACAAAATTACCGGCTCTTTTTTCGCCTGCGGCTTGCATTGCTTCTTGAACTTCATCGTGTTGCAACATGCTCGCATTCCAGATGCTGATGTAGTCAAGACTGTCCGCTGTATTGTGGTCTCGAGCATAGTTAATTATGCGCTTGCTGCCGTAAATCGCCAGAGGTGCTTTACTTGCGATTTGTTTAGCTAACTCCATTACTCCAGTAATAAGAGCCTCATGGTCTTCAAATATTTGGTTAACCAAACCCAGACTCTTAGCCTCGTCGGCGGGCATCCTGCGACCGGTAAAGGCAAGCTCTTTAACAACACCCTCCGGGATTAGTTTACAAAGCCGAGGAAATGTCCCGACATCGGCAGTCATTCCTATGTTAATTTCAAAAATTGTTAAAAAGCTATCTTGTGTCATATAGCGCATATCGCAGGCCGTTATAAGATCCACGCCTCCGCCTATGGCGCCACCTTGGATTGCCGCCAATACCGGCATTCGGCAGTTCTCTAAACAGGAAAACGTTTTCTGCATATGGGCTACGGTTTCATAAAGCTTAACGCCTTTCAAACGGGCCAATTTCTCTGGCGCCATCGTGTCATCTTTGTCTTGTATAGTGCTGCCAAAAGCAGAAGTATCTAAACCGGAGGTAAAGTGTGGGCCGGTGGATGATATAACGATGACTCTAGCTTGTGCTTCGGTTTCTATTCTTTCAATTATTTTTGGCAGCTCATCCCAAAATTCTGGAATCATACTATTGCGACGCTCTGGTCGGATGAGTTTGATGTGTGCAATATGATCAGATATTGATAAATCGAAACAGCTATAAGTCACAGTGTATCCCTTTGTTAATTGTTTTTTAGATTACCGAGCTGGGCCGCAGTGAAAAGTCACGGCTTCAGCGCCACTTCGAGCATTCTGCGTTGCTATGCCCGTTGTTACAGCCCCAGCATTTGCCATTCGCCGACGACGATCATTCATATAATTGTTGAATGATAATAGGGACTGCTCAGATAAGCTATATTGAATATCGCTGAGGACAGTTGCGTAGAAGTTAGCTATAAACCGTCTAGTAAAGCCGTCTCGCTTTTCATAGGCATTAAGCGCTTCGTTGATACGATCCTCACCAAAGGCAGTGGAGTGGTCCCACGCCTGACACATGACGCGAATATTCGCCATTTCATTGGTATTGATAAATGTGCGAGCGTTGGACAATGTAACAAAAACGTCTTGAAGTTTGTTGTCGTCCAAAGAGAAGCGGGCTTTCACTGATTCGGGATTATGGGCGATTGCTTGCAAAAGTTTGTTGAGAACCGCCGGGTCTATTTCCTCTGCCGATAAGGTTGGCGCTAAAACCTTTAGCTCTCTCCCTGTTTGATTTTTTATTGTTTTTTTTGCCAAATTAAGGTTTATCGTGTTTTCCCCAATTTGCTCCTGAGGAAAAGCTAATGCGCTCAACAGTAAACTGGATAGTGATAAGCTGTGGATTAGCCCATAAATCATAATGGATTCCTCTGAATTACCGTGGGTTCGAATTGAGGATATTCGATTCCAAGCTGTTCAAGATAAGTGTCGAAGCGCGATGGATCATAATACAGCTCTTCGAGTCGATCTTTGAAAAGTGCCATGATTTCGGCATTTTTCTCGATCGCAGGGGCGTCGTCAGGGCCGATAAAAGGCACATACTGAACATCTGCTGTTTGTACATCTTTAAAATAGTTTAGTGCGTCGTCTACTAGAGATCTGTTTTGGATCAAATCCAGCATAGTGGTCGCGACTACTTTGGCGCCGGCAACAGCGCCCTTGTGAGCAATTGGGGTTGCCATGGCCATTGCGCTGGACCAGTGGTGCCCTTGAAGCCGTCCAACATTTGCAGGATAGCGCAGGGTTACGGTTGGCACGTTCCAGGAAATGTCGCCAATATCGTCTGAGCCGCCGGAAACAGGTGAAGGTAATGGTTCGCCGATGCCGGACAGATTGGTAGCCAGACCAATAGGCTTATCTGCGCCCATTAAAGTTTGCAAGGCTTTAGCGAAGCGCTGGTCATCCTCGGACCACGTTGGTAAACCTATTTTTTTAATGTTCTCATCCATGGCTAACGCGATTGGGCGATTGAAATGCCTTGGCCAAGCCGCACCGATAATCCTACGAGTTACGGTAGTGTCTGTCATCATTGCGGCACCCTCTGCTATGCGCTGGAGAGTGTCGAAGTTTTCACGGATTCCCTCTGCAGTAATTTCTCGAATGAAGTACCAAACGCTAGCGTAAGAGGGGACTACATTGGGCTGATCACCGCCACTACTAATGACATAATGAGATCGCTGCAAAGGGTGCAGATGCTCCCGACGAAAATTCCAGCCTACATTCATTAGTTCAACTGCATCTAACGCGCTTCGGCCTTTCCACGGATCGCCGGCGCCATGGGCCGCCACGCCATCAAATAAATATTCAACCGAAACTAAGCCAGTTCCGCGGCTATCGCCCCAGCTGACTGTCATGTTGTTAGCGACATGTGTGAAGAGAACAGCATCTACATCATTGAAAAGGCCATCTCGCGCATACCATGCTTTGGTAGCGAGGAGTTCTTCGGCAATACCTGGCCATAGAATTAGCGTTCCCGGTAAATTTTCTCTTTCCATGATTTCTTTAACGGCAAGTGCGGCAACAATATTCACGGCCTGACCAGAATTATGGCCCTCACCGTGGCCCGGCGCTCCTTCGATCATTGGCTGTCTATAAGCAACGCCGGGCATTTGGGAAGCGCGTGGAATCCCATCTACATCAGAGCCTAGTGCAATAACTGGTTCTCCGCTCCCCCAGCTGGCCCACCAGGAGGAGGGAATGCCAGCAACACCGAGTTGGATATCAAAATCATTGTCAGCCAAAATCTCTGTCAGATAGGCTTGGGTTTGAAATTCTTGAAACCCTAGCTCAGAAAACGAAAATAGGCTGTCGACAATTTCCTGAGTTAATTTGGTCATGGATTCGACGGATTCGACTGCATCGGCTTTTAAGGCGGTGAAACCGGCTGTTTGTGCAGCTAGTGGGTTACTGATGCCCAAACCGACAAAAAAAATGAAAAATACGGTTTTGTATCTTTGCATAATGGGGCTCCAAATGGATTATCTTCGCCAAGATTACGGTGTTTTGAAGAGCTGTGCTATAGGGCGATTTAATTTGCAGAGCAGGACATAGTTGGAGACGCAGTGCTGCCCTAATTAAGTGCGAATATGGGGTGAAAAAATAGAAGCCCAGCTTATTCACTAAAACAGCGCGCTGGCTGTTAACCTTTTGCGTGGAGGCTTTGGGGAAAAGGTGGACAGGAAACCGAATGTAAAACTCGAGAAAAGGCCAGCAGGCGCAATGGCAACCAAAAGAGTTAAGCAGATCTTTCGATAAGGGCAGCTCGATGATCTTGAGTAAACCTTCGAGCAAGAACAAAATCCTTATTGGCGGCTAATTAAAACGATGGCTAAAGCTAGGCCGACTAGTGATCTAAATATCGTGATCTCCAAAATAAGCGCTGTGATCTCAGAGCCGGTTTTGCTCTTACACACATTGTTTAGAGAAACCTTTTGTGACCGGCCTAGTTAATTTCTATGGCGGGCAATTTAGTATCCAAGCTGGTAGGCACTTTTTGACCTGAAGCGGTATCTATTTCAGTCTAAGAATCTGAATTGTTGGATTGGGTTGGCTGGTCTATTTTCCTGAATTATTCTTTAGGATTGTTGTAAGCTGGTTTCTATTTTAACTCCCCTTGCATAAATTACCGAACTAAATTAAAGGCAGATTCTATGAAATATTTCCTTGCCATCGGCATGCTCTTTTTAGCGGTCAACGTCGGTGCCGTGTTCGCCGAAATTCCAGCTGGGCTCACCGGTACGCTTATAGTGCTGAACAAAAGTAGCAACAGTGCTAGTTTTATAGACCTCGGTTCTGGCCTCACCATTGCTTCATTGCCAACCGGTGAGGGGCCTCATGAACTAGTTGTTAGTGATGATGGGCTTTTGGCCGTGGGCACCGACTACGGCGGTGGCGATAGTTTGACGGTATTTGATGTTCAGAATCTCAAGGTGGCGCGTACTATTGACCTTAGCGACTATCCGCGCCCTCACGGCATTCAGTTTTTGCCCGGCCAGGCTGAGGTGGTTGTGACTTCAGAGACAAACGGTGAGTTAGTGGTAGTTAATGTATTAAGCGGTTCTATACTTGGCTCGGTGGCGACGTCAGGGCGAGGTTCACACATGGTTGCATTGGGGCAAAGCGGTGAACTAGCATTTACTAGTAACCTCGAATCTAACAACGTTTCAGTCATTAACCTTAGCCGTGGACGAATGCAGGCCGCGTTTCGAGTGCCGGGTCGGCCGGAAGCGATTACGGTAAATAAGGAAGCCACTGAAATTTGGGTTGGTAGCAATGAAGAAGGTGTCGTCTCTGTTCTGAACGCTGCAACTGGAAAGGTTACAGTGCAGTGGCTTGGTTTTAATTGGCCGTATCGGATTCTGCTGAGCAATGACGAACAACTCGCCGTTGTTCCCGATATGAATAACAATAACCTCAGATTTATCAATGCAGTAAACAAAAAAGAAGTTGGCAAGATAGAGCTAGGGGAAGGAAGTCCTCAGGGGCTTGTTTTTCATCCTAACGACCAAGTTCTTTTCATATCACTGGCAGGCAAGAACATAGTCCTGGCGATAGACAGAGAAAGCCGCACAATATTGGAAGAGTTTGAAACAGAATCAGCACCGGATGGAATCGGGTACTCACCTCTGATCCTTAATTGAACTTTTTTGAAACAAACATTTTTTAAGTGTTTGTATCTAGCAGGTGTTTCAGCGCGGCTTCCAGTTCAGGATGTTGCAATTCAAATACCATCTCATCGTGTTTGGTAGACCGAACGTCGCTACTGGCAAGTAGCGCTGCGTCGGCCATCTCCCCAAACATAAGTCTTGCCACGGGGGTTGGTACAGTTGGCAGACGGAAACGCTTACTGGCACTGCTTAAAGCGATTGCAAAATCGTTACTTGTGACAGCATTATTAGAGACGAAATTAATAGGTCCTCTCAGTTTTTCATCGGTTAAGCCAAGTTCAATTAAGCGCATCACGTCGTGAATGCTGATCCAGCTTATCTTCTGCTTTCCGCTGCCAATTGCACCGACCACTGCCAGTCGCATAGGTAGAAGAAAGTTTTTCAATACCCCGCCGGTCACGCTAAGAACAATACCAAAACGCATATTGATTGTTCGAATGCCTGCGTTGGAGGCAGCCGCTGTTGCATTTTCCCAGCGTATAGCGACCTCTGCGAGAAAGTCTGAACCGGCGGAGCTAGCCTCCGTAGCGTAGTTTGCGGGAGTAGGACCGTAATATCCAATGGCAGAACCGGACATGTACACTGCAGGTTTTCTGATTTGTTTGGCAAGACTCTCACTTAGGGCCTTGGTCAGTAGTTCTCTGCTTAAGATGATTTCTTCTTTGCGGGCATCGTTCCAACGTTTGTCGGAGATATTAGCTCCGGCGAGGTTAATAACGCCGTAAAGAGGAATGTCAGGGTCTAGATGGACCACTCCCGCTTGCTTATCATAATAAAAGGGACCGTCTAGATTGTCGCGCAGCAAAGGATAAACTTTGTAGCCGGTTTTTGATAACGACTCATCTAAAGCTCTACCAATCATTCCAGAGGAACCGGTTATAAGAATGTTCTTCTGCTGGTTTGGCATCTGGCAGTCTCGTTCCTTAAGTTATCGTAGTCATTGTTGGCAGAAGTTACTCGCCGGGATGACTGGTAACTTCAAACATCACTTCGTTGCGGCGCATGAAAGCGGGCATAAAAGGAGGGTTATACACGGCTGACTCTGCTGCTGACACTTTTTCAATACCCTGACTTTCAATGGAGGAGCTCAGCAGTCGCGCATGCTTATCAAAGTTTTTCTCTGTCCACCTTCCGGAATATCTTATCACTGCCATTAATCTTGACGGAATTTGCCTGAGTGAGATGTCTTCGCTGCTGGGCATCGGCGCTGTGTCGAGTTTGAACTTATTTGGGAGCATGAAAGACACTGTCCAGCCTGAATCAGCCTTGCTTTGCTGGACTGGAGCGGTCATTGCTATTTTTTCGTTCGCGGCTTCCCCGGTCGAAGAAGTTTGTTGTACCGGGGCGGTCATATCAATTGATGTCTGGCTTTTATTGTCTCCGCTGATATAACCGAATAATCGCCTAAAGCCGCTACTGGCAGCACCACCAAAGCTATTGGTCTCTGTGACAGTGGTTTCAGCTACCAAATAGCTAGCATACAGTCGGTATTCTATCTTACCCTCAGCATGTAGTATTTGGTATGTTGGTTTTTCTATTGCCACTGAGTTACCGCTTATAATAGTGGTTAAGCAAAAGGCGGTTATTGCCAATAACAATTTGGGATGCGAGTACATTTTTTTTCTCTAGGCCATTTGCACCGGGGTCTCAGAGCAAATTAATTAATTCCGGGAAATCATATAACGTCATATCCTAGACTTTGGATCAGTCTTGTTTAAAGAATTTTTTGAATTGCGTTACGGGAAATTAATCGTAAACAAGTTTCCTATTTTTTGTGATCCGTAAAAATTATTTCCCCGTATACATTACAGCTATCATTTATTTATTCGTTATTTTATCTGTTATTTTATCTAATCTATGGGGATTTACATGTTTAACATCAGACGATTTGCTTTTGCGCTACTTGCGGTTTTTCCAATCGCTTTTAGCTCATCTTTAGTCAAGGCTCAAGACATAGTCGATACGGCAATTGCTGCTGGCCAGTTTGAAACGCTAGTCGCTGCCGTTCAGGCTGCCGGTTTAGTTGAAACTTTGAAAGGCGAAGGCCCATTCACGGTGTTTGCGCCTACAGACGAAGCCTTTGCTGCCCTGCCAGCTGGAACCGTTGCGAATTTACTAAAGCCAGAAAACAAGGATCAATTAATCGCTGTCCTTACCTACCACGTGATTCCGGGTGCCGTAATGGCTGCGGACATAGCCGGTAAGAAACTCGAAGTGGCTACTGTCCAAGGCAGTGACGTATCTATCGACGCTACTATGGGTGTGAAAGTTGATAACGCGACTGTGGTTATGGCAGATATCGAGACAAGTAACGGTGTGATCCACGTTATTGACCAAGTAATTTTACCAAATTAGTTTGTTCAGTTTACCCTAGAAGTTTCAGGCTAACTTATGTTAGCCTTTTTTTTTGCCTGTATTTCAACAACCATAAAAACCAACAGCCTGTGATTGGTTTGTGAATTACGTCAATTGGGTGGATTATCGTTAGTAAATCTCCTGTCGCAGCTTGCCAGCGTATCTTCCTTCTTCCTTCTTCCTTTTTCCTTTTTCCTGTTTTATCACCTTTATCGTTGGCAATAGCGCTACCTCATTAGTTAAAGGTCACATGCTTTTGGTTTTAAGCTCTGACTTTTCTTTTCAAATTCTACTTTTTTGGTGGTCGTTCGGTAACCGCTATAAAGCTCAAACCATTGCCCTTTCAACATCGTAGAAATCCTCAAATTTGCTTCTAATATTTGCTATAGGGAAGTCATTTTTTAAATCGATTTACAAGAGGGCATCGGCACTATTGCAATAAAGCAAAACTAAGATGGTTATAGCTAAACTAATACTACGCAGGTGTGCTCAGAATCAATTGTCACAACGTAAATAATGTCTGAAATGCGTAGGCTTATTAGCTAGCACATCTCCAGCATTAGCAATGAGGCCGAAATTATTAGTTAGGTATTTGTGGATGTGGCGAATGCGATTGCCGAGGCGGCATGAATAGCCGTTGTGTCATACAAAGGGACCGGCGTGTGGGTCTGCTGAACTAGCAGTGGGATTTCGGTGCAACCTAAAACGATGGCTTCTGCGCCTTGGAACTTTAAGTCATTGATAATTCGTAAATATTGAGCCCTAGAGCTGTCTAGGATAGTCCCGAGGCAAAGTTCTTTATAAATGATATCGTGAACAATCTGACGATCGGCTGAATTTGGTGTAACGACGTCGATCGAGTATTTTTGATTTAGTCTGCCTTTATAGAACTCTTGTTCCATGGTGAACGCGGTGCCAAGGAGGCCAACTTTTTTATAATTATCGCTCACTAATTTTGCGCCAGTGGCATCGGCAATATGTAATAAAGGAATCGAAATAGACGCTTCGATTTCCGGCGCAACTTTGTGCATGGTGTTTGTGCAAATAAGTAGAAAGTCAGCCCCAGCAGCTTCTACCGATTGAGCCGCTGCTATAAGATGGGCGGTGGCCGCTGGCCAGTCGCCCTTGTGCTGCATTTTTTCGATCTCTTCGAAATCCACGCTGACCATGGCGATTTTGGCAGAATGAAGACCGCCCAATACGGTCTTAATCCCGGTATTGAGCAGCTGATAGTAGCTGGCTGTCGATTCCCAGCTCATCCCGCCTAACATTCCGATTGTTTTCATTGCTGGCTCCAAGGTCGTTGAATGCTGATTTTAGGCAAGTTGTAGTCTGCTTGCAGCCCATAACTAAAAAAGCCCACCGAAGTGGGCTTTCGATAAGAGCTGTGCAGCGCCTAATTGCTAGGCGTTAACTTTAGCACACCCTTGTTTTCTGTCGCCAAATAGATAGCGCCTTCAGGTCCTTGCCGAACATCACGAACCCGTCCGATTCCAACCATTAAAGATTCATCCATAACAGCATTTTTGCCATCGTCGCTGATGTCAACGCGAGCAAGTAGTTGGCCTCTTAGACCGCCTACGAAAATGTCTCCCTTCCAGTTAGGAAACAAATCCCCCGAGTAGATCATTAGGCCCGATGTTGCAATTGAAGGAACCCAGTAATGCTTCGGACCTTCCATGCCGGCTTGTTGCTGCAAGGCGTGTATAGGGCGACCGGGGCCGTAGTTCACGCCAAAGCCGACCACTGGCCAGCCAAAGTTTACTCCTGGCGCGACAATATTTAATTCATCACCACCTTGTGGGCCATGCTCTCCCGCCCAAACATCGCCTGTCATTGGATGAACAGCCAGTGATTGAGGATTACGGTGTCCGTAGCTATAAATCTCAGGCAAGGCATCGCGACGTCCAATAAAAGGATTGTCGCTTGGCACGCGGCCATCGTCATGCAGTCTGACTATAGTGCCAGCATGATTGGATAGGTCTTGAGCTTGATGTGCGGCTAAATCTCCAGACGGCGGTGCTTGACGATCGCCTGTAGAGATATAAAGATAACCTTCAGCATCAAATGCCATACGAGCGCCGTAATGGCCATTTCGGCCTTCGCTGTCGGCTTGGAAAATAGTTTCCAAATCACTTATGCGGTCGTTTTCAAGCTTGCCGCGCACGACGGTGGTAGTTGATCCATCGCCTAAAGGCTTAGCAAAGCTTAAATATACAAATTTATTGGATGCATATTCTGGGTGTGGCACTACATCAAATAATCCGCCTTGGCCCTCATGAAGGACTTCTGGTACACCCTCGACAGGTGCCGCGAGCAATGTGCCGTTGCGAACTATGCGAAGACGCCCCGGACGTTCAGTAATCAACATATCTCCATTAGTTAACCACGCCATCGACCAAGGCACTTCAAGTCCTTCGGCGACTGGTGTGATTTGAAAATCGTGCAACATGGAGCGGTATTCGCTCGTCTGCGCGGTAGACACTGAAGCAATTGCCATCAGGGCGCAGCTTGAAAGAGCAAGTAGGACGCGTCGGATCATGGTTTCTCTCCTTTAAAATGGGTCATAATGGCTAAATGCACATTACCTAAAAATTAACGATGATATTGGTTGGTATTCTAGTCTTAAAACACACCGTAGGCCACGTTTTACAGTGCTGGATCCATTAGACTGCGTAAATATGAGATATCTACTTAATTTGCTAGTGTTTTCAGGCCTGCAGTTAAAATGTGGCTTTGAGCTTAGTATACAGACCGTCTCATGCGCTGGAACGGTCTATATTCGCTATTTTTTGCTTAACGGGACTCTGTTCCTTCTTTGCGCTTGCAGCGGTGCAATTTCACAGCCGAACGCGGCCACCGCCTTCGGATTTGTCAATCTAGCAGATTTTATGGCTCAACATGAAGTAGCCCTCACGGTGGATGTTAGGTACTTCGGCGCCGACAATTTTGTGGGCGCAAAAGTAGATGGCTACGCCGCTGAAAAAATTTATGCCACTGAGGAAGCGGCGGCGGCATTACTTATTGTTCAAAAAATACTGAATAGCCGAGGTTTGGCATTGAAGGTATTTGATGCTTACAGGCCCCAGCAAGCAGTAGACCATTTTGTGCGTTGGGCGAAGGATTTGGGTGATGCTCGCATGAAATCCAAATATTACCCCCGGGTAAATAAAGAAAACTTGTTTTCAGAGGGTTATATAGCTTCTCGTTCAGGGCACTCTCGAGGCTCGACAATAGACTTGACCATCGTGAACCTAGCAGATGGGGCAGAGTTTGATATGGGCACGTCTTGGGATTTTTTTGATCCTTTATCGTGGCCTTTAAGTGATCAAGTTTCTCTATCGCAACGTGCCAATCGAGACACGCTGCGCGAGGTAATGATTGCGGCTGGGTTCAGGCCATTAGATGAAGAGTGGTGGCACTTTACTCTCGATGAAGAACCGTATCCAGATAGGTACTTCAACTTCAAAGTAGAATAAAAGCCAAGCAAAGAGTCCAAAGGAGTTACCAAGCGAACTTGCTAGCAAGTACTCAGAGCAATAAAAATAGATCAACCGGCATTATAAACGATCTGCGGGCGCGTGCGGTAAGCCAGTTTCTAACAGTATTGCTCATCCTTATCCAAGTGTTTGCCTTGGAACTGCTATGATCGAAGGTAAGCGACAGTGATTTTCTCTGGAACTTTTTTATAAGAGCATTAGTTGGTTGGGATATGCTCAATGTTGCTTTGATGGGTATTTTGCAGATAGGGGGCATTTATTATTTAACCCTTGTGATTGGTTTTACTGTGCAACTTTCACTGCGAGATTCTGTTCTTCTGTTTGTAATAGGAATTCAGCAATTCATGATGATATCTAAAATATCATCAGCGTTTTCCGTCATGCGCTTGTATGGCCTAGTATTATTTTTTTGGTTGGTAATGGTGTGGCGCATACTACCTATAAACGGGCACGAATAACGATTTATTTTTTAAGCGCGGAGGTCCTGCGGCATTTTAAAATTTCGCAGGACCTTTCTCGATTATCTCAATATTGGTTGTCTTTGGGATGCTGTTTAGGGTGCTTGATGGCCCAAACTGACTTGTTCTCACTGCTACCGTTTTCGCCAATAGGGCATTGACTATGCAGATCATTTTTTCGAGAATTCTTTGGACTGCAATAACGGATTTAGAAGCCGGTTAGCACTCCATGAGAGAAACTGTATGAGTCAGATATAGTCTGAAATTCAGATAACAATTCAGGCAGGGTGAACTGTAGCGCTGTTAATAAATTCACTTCAGCCATATCACCTGACGACTATGATGGTGGCAGACAGAGCAAGTTTTGGCGATTTACTCGATTAAGTGGGAGGGAATAGTTAATCCTTGCTCAGTATAGTATCTGAGAGCACCTGGGTGCAGAGGAACAGTGACTCCGGTCAACGCCCTTTGCAAGACCATTTCTTTAGTCGCGCTGTGGATTTCTTGCAGTGTGGCGAGGTTGTCCCACAGTAGTTTGGTTAAGTTGTAAACAACCTCTTCGGAGACGTCCTCGCGAACAATCAATACATTCGGACTTGATGCGGTTTTTATTGTTTTTTCTTGATAAGGGTAGGTCCCTGGAGGCATTTCGTAACTACTCCACAGTGGAAAGCGTTGGTTCACCGCGTCTAATTGCTGTTCCGAAAAGTCTAGCACTGTCATTTCTTCGCCGAGTTGCGCGTAAGCCTGTGTTATGGCTGTAACGGGCGCCCCGGCAGGGACGTTCATCCCGACGATGTTGCCGTCTTGTAGTGCCCCAGCGGATGCTCCGTAGCCCATATAGGCGAGACTGAATTTTTCCAAGTAGTTGATTTTCAAACTTTCTAAAATGTAGATTCCAGTATGCTCTGCGCCAGAATTTCTCATCCCCAGAACATATCGCCCGCCATTAACGTTGTTCAGATCTGTCAATGTCCCTGTTGATACCAGGTCGCTACTGATAACAAAATGCTCTACATTAGGCCACATCGCCGAAATGCTCCGGATATGGGGTTGAGGGTTCTTTATCGGGCCGATTCCATCCCAAGCCCAGGCAGCAAAAATAGAAAGTACCAAGGCAAACTGAGCCTGATCGTCTCTAAGCAGTTTGATGTTTTCCATCGATCCTGCTGAGCTAATCGCAGTGATCGAGAAGTCCGCGGATTCGGCAGAGGTAACTAAAGTGGATAGTGCGACTCCAACTGGGTAGAAAGTGCCGCCAGTGGAACCTGTGGTAAGCACATAGCTATTGCGCTGATTGGACTGGTCAGAGCAAGACTGCGCGATAAACGCTAGCGCAAAGATAATTAGTAGCCGGCTACTCGCCAATGAGGTTTCCTTTATTTGAATAGCTCGCTGTTCTGTATGGAACAGTTGATATCGACTTATAAAATTTACCCGCAAGCTTAACCGCAATCGCCAGACAAGCTGCCAATCCAATCTCGCAATAGAGTGAGCCCTTCTTGGTGAACTAGAGAGCGACCCAGTTCGGGCATCATTTCATCTGGTTTATCTGAGGCCATTCGGTATAACAGAATTGATTGCTCCGGTGCTCCTGGAACTATCCCGTACTTTAAATTGCCGGTTCCACCGCCTGCTGCAATAGGTGGCTTGCAGATGCCGCGCCCAACCGGCGAAGTATGGGATCCATCCAGCAACAACGCAGATGTATCCGCAGCGCCATCTGGATTGTGGCAGTGTCCACAGTGCATATTTAGATAAGCCACAGCTCTGCTTTCCGTGTTCAAAGAAGCGTCGCGCCAAGCGTCGGTGGCAGGCTGATCTAGGGTTTGATCTAGCCAGCCATTAGCTACCAACATGTCAGACTGTAGATCGCTATCGGTGGAACTGAACTTTGCATGAAGCTGCTTGGCAACAGCGCCAAGAGGACGCATACCTCCATCTGGATGGGAGGTGACGTGACAGCCGGAGCATTGATTGCCATTTGGCACAAAATAAACGAAATCTAGGTTAGGACCGGTTTCGGTTTTCAGACTGATCGCCTTGCTCGCTCCGGCAACCCGAAGAAATGCCTCAGTTTGCTCATCATTCCAAACATAGGGCAGGGCGTCCCAGCCGGTTTCTCGTTTCACTAATACCCGGGTTTCAATTAGCTGACTATTTTGTGTGTCGACTTCCAGTGGTGATTTATCGACAACCTTTATCAGTTTACCGGTTTGGTCTTTTGGATAATAAAAAGTCTTGGTCAAGACAGTGCCAACGGGATAAACAATTTCCTCGTCAATCAGCGTGGCAGACCTTCCTGAGGGCATCCACAGAGTACGCAATTTATGGGCGTAGTCGGTGAAAAGCTGATTGGCAGGCAAATACACTTCGGTAGACCCGTTGGGCGTCAAAACAGTGCCCTGCAATGCTAGCTGATTCCACTGGGATAGACGAGCAGGGCTGCCATTTGCATGGAATACAGGGGTTGATTCTGTGCAGCTAGCAATACCGACTATAATCAGGATCGAAATAGTTATTCTGGCTAATATCGAATGCTTCATTAGTCCACCGAGCTAAGTGAAATGACAGATAGACTTGGCAGCGAGCAGTTATGAACGCTGCCATCAAATGAGGGCTCAGCAAAATCGTTACTGGCATCAAGATTCACGAATGTCGGAACAGGAGTTTCTTGGATGCATAAAATTTGCTCTGGTGATTTTTCCCCTAGCACCATGCCATCCCAAACGATGTCAGGAATAGCTTGACCCGTTGCCGCTTGCAACATTTTTAAGGGCTCTGAGTCTGGTGCATTGCCACCGCCCACATACTGGTTGTCATGAATAAAGATGGCTTCTGGGTATGGGTCATAGTTAAGGTCCTCGGTAGTACGCCCGCCGAGCAGATAGCTCACAATTAAAACGCTTGCAGTTTGGTTGTTGGTAAACTCATTACCGAACACTTCAATGCTGTCGTTGGCCATCACCATTAAACCAGTGCCTGCGGGTACGCTGGCAACAATATTTCCCACTGGCGCGAAATTGTCGACATTATTGTTGATGATTTGGTTGTTAAAGATACGCGTATTGCGACCACCTTGGACAGGTATATCGGGCAAATCAAAAACGAGAATACCGCCAGTGTTGTTTGTCGCGATATTATCGTAGACATCAGCAAAAGTAGAGTTTTCGATTTCGATCCCAGCAACGTTATATTCAGCTCTTGAGTTACGAACGATAATTTGCTCGGATTGACCCACATAAATACCTGCGTCCGATGCCCCTATCGCGACAGCGCCTTCAATTAGGATGTTCTGCGACTGAACGGGATAGATGCCATAGGCGCCATTTGTGGATAGAGGGCCTCCTGTCCATTCGGTTCGCACATTGCGAATCACGACGTTGCGGCTCTGGTTGATTTTAATCGCGTCGCCGACGGTATTCTCAATGGCTAGATTTTCTATGACAAAATCGTTTGCGCTGACTAAAAGACCTTCAGCCCCTTGGATTTGATTGGTGAAGGAGAGGATTGATGCATCTATACCTGCCCCCCTAATGGTGACGCCAGATACATTCAAAGATAGGCTGCGGGTCATTTCATGAACCCCTGCCGGAATTTCAATGACATCGCCGGCTTTAGCTTCAATGAATTGCTGTTGTAAGGATTCTTCGAAACTAAGTTCAGGCATAGCGGGGGGTTCTTGCCCACAGGACGCTAGAAGGACCCCTGTGCAAAGGAGCGCAGCTGTGCGGATGGCTAGTTTCTTCATTGTAAATCCCCCATGGGTATTGCTGAGTTATTTGCGACCGATTTTAATAATTTGAACTGTTGGCAGTATATGTCTGATTGCGCTAGAGAGTAAACTGAACCTCATGCCTTCGTGGCAGCCTTAGGGATTTACTTATCATAGATGGCTCCGAGTTCGAGGGTCATTGCCCTCACCCCGACTCTCACTGTCGCTCTTACCGCCACTCTCACCGCTGCTACAGTGGCTAAAGTGTTTATTTTTCTGGTCGTAACTAGCTCCTATATAATTAGTGGTAGCTTGAAATAAGTCTTTTCTCACATCCCATCTTTAGGTTCGCCACCTTTCACCGCATTCAAGGTGCATTGTCATCGCTTCCAGTGCTAGGTTATGCTCCGTGAATCTCCAAAAGAGCGGTTGCTAATTATGATCTCTATTTCGCCTTTTTTCTCTGCTGTCAAGAACCGTTTAAAAGGGAATGGCCTTGGATTTTTTTGTATTGCTATGGCTGCCACTCTTTCAGTGCCAGCTACCGCGCAGCTAGCAGAAGGTATTGACCTACCTAAAACTATCGCGTGGTCTGCCTACCCGACAGGCACAGGTGGCTATAGCCAAGCGGTGGCCATAGGAAATATTCTTCAGCGCCAATACAAAGTAAACCTGCGTGTCATTCCCGCACGAAATGACGTGTCTCGCTTAGCTACCTTAAGAGGCGGTCGTGTGCATTTTTCCGCTGGAGGTTCAGAAGCGGTTTATGCTCAAGAAGGTATATTGAACTTTGCATCCAAGATATGGGGCCCGCAGCCAATCCGCGCGCTTATGTCGAACTATTCCGATAGCTGTTCTTTTACATTCGCGACAGCCACCGATGCTGGAATTGAGCAGGTAGCAGACATTAGAGGTAAGCGAGTCACCTTTGTACAAGGTGCTCCTTCGCTAAATAACGCCATGGCAGCATTACTTTCCTATGGTGATCTCACTTGGGACGACGTAACAGCGGTTGAAGTAGGGGGGTACAACGCATCCATCGATGCGGTCCTAAATAACCGAGCAGATGTTGCTGGTGGCGCGTGTAATTCGCCACCATTTTTGAGGATAGAAGCTTCACCAAGAGGCCTCACTTTTCCTAGGTTGCCTCATGACGACTTAGAAGCTGTGGCAAGAGTAAGGTCGCGCTTGCCTTGGTATGTGCCTCACATTGCTTACGAGGGCCCTACACTGCCGGAAGAGGGCCTCGAAGTATTTTCTTCTGCCTATCCGCTTTTGATTGGCTTGGACTCATCTAATGATGCCTGGGTTTATAGTATCGTTAAAATTATGCATCTTCACTTCGATGACTATAAAAACAATGCACCTGGCGCTACTGGTTGGACGCTGGAAAGGCAAAAATTCAACCAAGCGTTTATTCCTTTTCATCCGGGAGCCATTCGCTACTACAAGGAAATAGGTGCGTGGGACGATGCCGCACAGGCGCAAAACGAAAGCAATCTTGAGCGCCAACGAGTGTTGGCGGTAGCGTGGTCTGGTTTCGTCTCGAGTGCTCCGCAGGACTATGATGAGTTTCAACAGGCATGGCTAGTGGTGCGTGAGAAAGCTTTATCTGAAGCTAATCTGATAACTCTTGGGCAGGGTCTTTAAATGGGAAATTCTTCTTTAGATCCAAAAAACGCTGCATTAGGTGACTCTGAGAGCCCGATTATCCCGGATACGCTGCGGGTAAGGTACCGAGCCTTTTCTGAGCGCTGGCGTTATTTCATGGCCTGCCTAACAGGGTTAGCAATTGCATTAGCGATAAATCAAATATTCAATCTCGGTTTTTTTGTTGACTATGTGATGTTGGATAGCCGGTATATGTATTTGATTACCGGGGTGATGCTGTCGATGGTTTTTATAGTTTTTCCTGGGAGCCAGCACAGCAAGGCCCATGTGCCTTGGTATGACATTTTAATAATGGTGGCTATTGCAGGGATTTTTTCTTACTACGCCTACTACGCTGAGAGAATCGTGCTTGAGGCATGGGAGTATTCGGCGCCGCCGGTGGGTGTTTGGCTGGCCATGGTGACTTGGGCTATTGTTTTAGAAGGAGGCCGACGTGCCGGCGGTTGGCCGGTATTTTTTATTGTTGCCCTGTTTTCCTTTTACCCTACGTTCGCTGACGCTTTGCCTGACGTTGTTGCGGCGCTCAGCATAACGTTACCTGAAGCGGCAATTTTTCATGTGCTAGGGGAGGAAAGTTTATTCGGGATCCCGATGCGTGTGTTTGCGCAGTTGGTTTTTGGGTTTCTAATTTTTGGTGTGTCACTTCAATTTACCGGTGGGGGGCCCTTTTTTATCAATCTGGCTTTTGCACTGCTTGGTCATTTGCGGGGCGGCCCCGCTAAGGTTTCCATTTTTTCCTCTGGCCTGATGGGTTCTATGAGTGGTGGGCCAATAAGCAATGTTCTCACCACGGGGCCCTTATCGATTCCGGCTATGCGCAGGGTCGGCTTTAGCAAAGAATATGCCGCCGGGGTGGAAGCCTGTGCCTCTACAGGCGGTGTGTTTATGCCCCCCATAATGGGGGCAACCGCCTTTGTTATGGCGAGTTTTCTCAATATCAGTTATGCCGCCGTGGCAGTCGCTGCAATAGTGCCATCTCTGCTCTATTTCTTTGGTCTATATATGCAAATTGATGCTTATGCTGCGCGCCATGAACTGGCTGGTTTGCCTAAAGATGAGCTACCAAAGCTTGGTGAGGTATTTAAAGAGGGCTGGTATTTTATCGTAGTTTTTATCTCTTTAATTTGGATGTTAGTTTTCATGCAGAGAGAGGCGGTAGCACCATTCTACGCGACCGGCTTACTGCTCGTTATTAATCAGTTTACTAGCCATCGTTTAAATATTAAAAAGTTCATGCAGCTGGTTGCAATGATGGGGCAGCTATTAGCTGAATTGGCCGGAATACTTGCTGCCATCGGATTGATAATTGGTGGCCTTGCAGTGACTGGGATAGCTGGAACCATTGCTAATGATTTGGTTTATCTGGCGGGTGATAACGTGTTGGTTTTACTGTTCATGGGTGCTTTAACAAGTTTCATTCTTGGAATTGGCATGACGGTAACCGCCGCTTATATCTTCCTGGCAATCGTACTGGTGCCAGCGCTCACTAATGCCGGTTTAGATCCGTTAGCCAGCCATATGTTTGTCATGTATTGGGGTATGTTAAGTTTTATTACCCCGCCCGTAGCCTTAGCTGCATTCGCGGCGGCATCTGTCGCGAATGTCTCGCCAATGAAGGCAGGATTTGCGGCCATGCGATTAGGTGCGATCATTTATTTCGTGCCCTTTTTCTTTGTTCTAAATCCGGCGTTATTGTTGCAGGGGTCAGTGTTGGAAAATTTGCAGGCATTCTCTACAGCAATAGTGGGTGTTGCATTAGTCTCAGGTGCCCTGCAAGGGTACCTCATTGGACTTGGCGATCTAGGGTACGGGGTTGCCGCAATTTTTAGCAGGGTCTGCATCGGCGTAGCTGGGTTGACGCTGGCGTTACCTGCCGGTGGTCTGTTCGGTTTAAGCCAGCTATTGCTTTTAGCCATAGCATTAGTTTTTCTGGCGCTGGGCATAGGTTGCAGACAGATGTTTGTAGCGAAGAAACAAGCCCTAGCCTAATGACGCCCTTTAGTTTGAGCGTAGCGCCCAAGAGCGTCTGCATCGCTGTGCAGCTGAGACTCGATTAAGCTGATCAAATCTTTTTTCAAAACTGTACCGATATTTACCAATAAGTCTGATGTCACTACCAGAGAGATTAACAAAAGCATAAAGAGCAACAAATAGAGAGGGGGAAAGTTCAATCCAAAATAGGAGCGCAAAGGCAGCGATTGCCAACCCAAATAACAACAATGAGCGCCAAGAAGCCTCCCGCCGTATTTGCCGTCTGGCGCGCATAATGAGATGGAAGTCGGCTTCGTTCGTAGTCGGACTTTTGGCTTTGAAAAGTGTCATTGGGATTAGTGAGTCTGCTGCTGGGCACAGCCGCGAACAATAGGGCTGCAAGGGCCTTAGACAAAAGATATAGCGGTTGGCTCATGCACAGGCCTAACAGCAGTTGAAGCGGTGGTGAGCCTAATTGGGGTTAATCATCTGCAGTGTTTTGCAGGATATAGCCCGCGACCGAAAATTCATTCACATGATGAGGGTTGTTAAGGATTTTATGTGAAAAAAAACACTGCTGCGCTGAGTCAGAAAGTTAACAGAGTTTACACTTAACAAATTACTAGAATACTAATTTGGTTGTTACTGCTTCTGTTATCATCCGAGGCATATTACGAACTGAGACAAGTAAATGGAGGAGGCTTATGAAAGTTACAAAAGGTGTTGAACAACTAGTGGGGGAAGCGCTAGAAACTATTACGACACTATCAACTAGCGAGGTCGAGGCTAAGAGAGGGCAGGCGGGTGTTATGTTGATTGACCTACGTGATATTCGAGAGCTTAAGCGCGAAGGTCGTATTCCCAACACGCTCCATATCCCTCGCGGCATGTTAGAGTTCTGGATTGACCCGGCAAGCCCCTATTACAAATCAGACTTCGATAATGCGACCGAACTAGTGCTTTTTTGTAATAAAGGATGGCGCTCAGCGCTAGCTGCTCATTCGCTTTATAGAATGGGTGTTGAGGGGGTCTCTCATATGGACGGAGGCATGACAAAGTGGCAGGAGGATGGCTTCGAAGTCGAAGAGATGCCCATTAGGTCTTAGTTTTAGTTTGGTTTTTTTAAAAGCGACTGGCCGATCGTTAATGGCCTAGCTATCACCAAAGGCTATTACCTAGAGCAATTAAAAAAGGTTACCCCCTAGGGCTATTGGCTAAGGGCAATCGGAGAAAAATTATCAAAGCAAAGCTGTTGAAAAAAAGGCGCGTTACTAATTCAGGTTCGGCTATTGGCAAATCCAGTTCGAAAGAATTGCAATTCTGCGATAGCAAAAAGCGACTGCTGCTGAGCTCACTGCCTTTTTTAATAGCAGCACCGGGGCTAGCTGCACAGTCGTTAACTCAAGAACCTGCCACTGCGATAGCCGTTAGAAAATTGCACAGCTTTGGACTAAGAGTGAGCGACGTCTCTGCATCGGTGGATTTCTATCAGCGTATTTTTGGCGCAACAATACTTTCTCGTCAAGGCGAAGCTGTCTGCCTTCAAATAGGAATTGGGCCAAGATTTTTCTCAATTCGCGAAATTGAACCCGGTGAGCAAGCTGGCATTACCCATATTGGCTTGAGTGTGGAGGGTTTTTCAGTGACTGAAATTCAAGCACAGCTTGAATTATTTGGTGTGTCTAAAAGTAGTGAGCCTACCAGAGAAAGCATGCCATTGGAGCATGCTCTGGGATATTGGCAAACTTTGCGTTTACCCAACAAAGGGGGTGAGCCAGATGGCACTAGTGAGTTATTTTTTCAAGATGTTGAAGGTATTATCTATCAACTGGGGCCCATAGATCACTGTGGCGGGCGCGGCGCCTTGGGCAATGTATGTGAGGCAGCTGAACCAAGCTCTTACCCTGGATTGTTCCAGTTGACTGACGTAAGTCACTTCACGACGTTCGTGGCAAATAAAGACAGAGCGAACAGTTTTCATACTGACGTTTTTGGTAAACAGTTTCAGGCTTATCAAGGGCCAAACTTTCCATTAATCGGCGTCGGTGACGGCTTGCAGTTTTTGATGTATGTAGGTGGCGACGATTCAAGTGCGCCATTGAAGCCTGGTCGTATAGATCATGTTTGTTTTAATATGTCTGGATTTTCTGTCGCAGGAATTTTAGAAAAGCTAAGTGATTTCGGGCTGACTCCTCGAGAGGAGGCAAGTGATACACAGCCATTAATGCATTGGGTTAGCATGCGGATGCCTGCAAGGGGTGGGGCGATTGGTGGGACGCCAGAGGTCTATTTCTCAGACCCGGACGGTATCCGGATACAATTGCAGGCTGCCGGCTATTGCGGCGGTGGCGGGTATTTAGGAGACAGTTGTCCGCTATTATAATTATTGGCAAATCAGCGTTGGGTTGAAATAGCAGTTCAGGTCTGAAGGAAAATTTTTAGTTGTTATTTAGTGTAATCGTACCTAAGGAAGTATTTTATGGAACATCGTTATATCGGCAAGAGTGGCTTGCGTGTTTCGCCTATCTGTATGGGAACAATGAGCTTTGGTAGTTGGAGTGATAAAGCTGAATCCTTTCGTATTTTAGATAAAGCGTTCGAGCGCGGAATAAATTTTTACGACACAGCAGAGGTCTACCCAGTGCCGCCCACGGCTGAAACATTTGGCATTACTGAGGAGATTTTTGGTGAGTGGATTCAAACTAAGCCGCGAGATTCTCTGATTTTGGCAACCAAGGTAGCCGGCGCTGCTTCTGGTTGGTTTGTGCCGCCTGTACGTCATGGATTAACTGCTATCGATCGCCATCATATCGAGAAAGCAGTGGAAGGCAGTCTTAGGCGCTTGCAAGTTGACTATATAGATTTGTATCAAGTTCATTGGCCGGATACTGTTGTACCTATAGAAGAATCGATGGAAGCATTAGACCGATTGGTACAGTCAGGCAAGGTTCGTTATCTTGGCACATCAAACGAGAACGCCTACGGTTTAACCAAGGCCAATACTGTGGCACATTACGAAGGTCTTTCTCGGTTTCATGCCATTCAAAATAATTTCTCATTACTTAATCGCAGGTTTCTTGATGAGTTAGCCAATGTTTGCCGGCTGGAGAATGTTTCATGTCTGCCTTACTCACCCATTGGTGGCGGTGTGTTGAGTGGCAAATACAATCAGGAAAACGTTCCCACCGATTGCAGATTCGGCGACTATACTAATGATGCAAACCCTCGTCAGCAAGCTATGGCCCGGCGCTTTGTTAATGAGGGTACACTTTCGTCGACAGCTAAGTATCTTGAGATTGCGCAGGCCGCGGGTATGTCTCCAGTAACTTTGGCGACTGCGTGGAGTATGAATTTTGATTTTGTAGCTTCAACTATTATTGGCGCCAGAACCGCAGATCAACTGGATGATTCTCTGGCTGCACTTGACGTTAAACTTAGTGACGAAATAGTGAAGCAATGTGATGAAGTGCATAAGCAGATTCCTTATCCAATGGGCTAGTTTGATTGTCGGCTTATCGCTGGTGGGCGTGTGTTTTGCCGAGCAGATTCATATCGCTCACTGTAAAGACGGTTGCCCGGCCAGCTTTAGTGATTCCACATCAGCAGTTCAAAGTGAGATTATTACCAGGCACCTTTACGCCGCGTCGATTTCTTCCTCTGGGCTTGCCGATTGGGTCGCCTATCAAGTTCTACCTGAAACGGTTGGAGTTGCATCATTGCTGCCCCGCTATTGGCGCTTAGATGAGCTGTCTCGTGTTGCTGACGCCCTAGCGTCAGAAGTCGGTGAGTCGACCCGAATAGTGCAGCCGGATCTGAGTGATTCTCAAGACCGAGACTACAGAATAAATGAAGTGACGTTGTTGGAAGAAGATCGGGGCAGGCTGGTGCCAATGACCAGTTTTGCGGGAACCCCGTATTGGGATGAATTAAATTATTTAAGCAATATGACACTATTGCCTACCGCTTTGCGAACTGGGGCTTGGTCTCGTCTTGATCAAGCCGTCAATGAACTTGCCCAAGTAGGTGCAAGCTATCATGTAATAAGTGGCCCAATTTATTCTAATGAACAGAGAGATTCTAGCAGCATTTTAGTACCTGAATTATTTTTTAAAGTAGTAGCAGGGTCAGATGGATTAGCCGCATTTGGGTTTCCGGCAAATGTTGAGCCCCAGGCATCCTTTTGCGATTTTAGTCTCTCGCTAGCTGACCTATCTTCAGCTAGCGGACTTATTTTTTTCCCGAATTCAAATAATTTATTGCCTGAAGATCTGATTGCCGATCTTGGCTGTCAGCGTTAAAAGGAGTTGTTATGGAAACCGTATTCCCCTCTCACGAGCAAGCCGTTGTGCCTGTAGTTGGCACAACTGCTGTTTTTCCTGTCCATCGTATTTACTGTGTTGGCCAAAATTACAGTGCTCACGTAAGAGAAATGGGTGGTGATCCGACAAAAACTCAACCGGTATTTTTCAGTAAGCCTAGCGATGCTGTAGTTATTAACGATTCGTCGGTAAGCTACCCCATGTCGACTGCTAATCTGCACTTTGAAGCTGAACTGGTGGTGGCATTAAAACACGGTGGGGTTAGGCTTAACGCAGAACAGGCACAGGCCTGTGTTTTTGGTTATGGGGTTGGTGTCGACTTTACCCGCAGGGATTTACAGGCTAACTGTAAGGCAAAAGGCCAGCCTTGGGATATTGCAAAAGGCTTTGATCAATCCGCGCCAATTTCAGCAATCAAGCCATTAGTGGACTGTCATAATATCGACAGCGCTAGGATTTGGCTGTCGGTAGATGATGTGCTTAAGCAAGATGCGAATACAGATGACATGATTTGGGATGTTCCAAGTATTGTTGCTGAACTCTCAAGCTATTTTGTACTGAAAGCCGGCGATTTGATTTTCACCGGGACACCTAGTGGTGTCGATGCCGTTAGTGCAGGCAATTGTATTCGTGCTGGTATTGACGGTGTGGGTGAGCTTAAAGTTAACATCCTGAAAGGCGAATAGATAAATGACTTTTCAGCAAGGAGCGCTACTGGGGATCCTCTTTACTTTACTAGTGCTTTTGGTGTGGGGTAGGTGGCGTTATGACCTTGTCGCTTTGGCGGCACTGTTTGCGGCAAGCTTACTTGGCATTGTTCCGCAATCTGAATTATTCACAGGGTTCGGCAATCCTGCGACCATCACAGTAGTGTTGGTGCTGATTGTTAGTTTCGGCTTAACTAAGTCTGGCGCTGTGCAATTTGTCTCAGCTTTAATTGATCCTGTTGCAGATAGGCCTTTCCTTCATATCGCAATCTTGACGTTTCTTGCTGCGGTATTGTCAATGTTTATGAATAACGTCGGTGCATTGGCATTGCTAATGCCGATAGCAATTCAATCAACTCAGAAAGCTGGCCGAGCACCTGCGACAGTTCTTATGCCATTGTCCTTTGCCTCAATTCTCGGCGGCTTGGTAACCCTAATAGGCACCCCGCCTAACATACTGATAGCCAATTACAGACAAGATGTCACCGGCGAAGCTTTTACTATGTTCTCCTTCGCTCCAGTGGGTGGCGCTATCGCTTTGGCTGGCATTATCTTCATGCTGACAGTGGGCT
>TARA_B110000208_G_scaffold41095_1_pt1 | contig 56788 bp, 60 predicted proteins | sample TARA_B110000208 | Tara Oceans TARA_B110000208 (sample SAMEA4397426) | marine metagenome | biome: Polar Biome; feature: [SRF] surface water layer (ENVO:00010504); material: water (ENVO:00002006), including particulate matter (ENVO:01000060) such as... | depth 5 m
AAGCAGAAGCTGAGAAAAAGAAAAAAGAGAAAGAAGAGAAAGAAGCTGCTCGTAAGAAGCAATTGGCAGCATTGCAAAAAGAGCTGCTAGATGATATAGACCCAACCAAAATAGCGCTTAAAAAATTACAAGCTCAAATTGGCAATGAAGACACAAAACCTGCGCCCGCTGTGAATCAAGGTGTGGTGAATGAGTATGTGGCTAAAATCATCGCTAAAGTACATGGTAATGTGAATAGAGGGTTTTGTACGGATGGGAACCCGGAGTTGGTGTTTAAGGTGAATTTACTGCCAACTGGCGACTTTGGGAGTAGTCCAGTATTGAGCAAGACTAGTGGGAATGCTGCTTGTGATGACGCAGTTGAACGTGCGCTGATTGCATCAGAGCCATTTCCGTTGCCAACTGACCCTGGTGCTTTATCAGAATTTAGAAATTTAAACTTAACATTTAAACCAAATGAGTAGTACATGCGTTATTGTCATTTAAAGCTTGAAAACTGGCATCATTACTCATTACAATGGAAGCACGATATTGAAGTGAAATTAGTGGTAGTTAGATAAGGTCCATCTCATTTTTTTACAGATACTTAATATATATGCAAACTTTTAAATTAGTCATTATTCTTGTTGTTGGATTTTTTGCAATCACAGCAAACGCCGCTTTAGATATTGAAATTACGGGTGGCGGTGCACAGCAAACGCCAATTGCCGTCGTTTCATTTGGCAACAATAAAATTGTTAAATACGAGATGGCGAAAATCATCAGTGACGATTTGTACCGCAGTGGTTTGTTTAGATCACTTAGCACGCAGGGCATGGCAAACTTGCCAACAAATGCATCAGATATTAAGTATGCAGAATGGACTGCTTTGCAGGCGCAGGCGGTCGTTGTTGGCAATGTAACGCCTTTGCCTGGTGGGCAGTTTAATGCTTCATTCCAGTTGGTTGATGTATTTAAACAACAACCATTGGTTGATATGGACTTTCAGTTCAAAGCGAAGTATGTGCGCTTGACTGCACATAAAATTGCTGACGTGATTTATGAAAAGCTAACAGGACACCCTGGTGCATTTGCAAGTCGGATTGCTTATGTCAAAAAATTAGGGACAAGGCATTACCTCTATGTTGCCGACTCAGATGGCTACAACCCACAAGCGCTGGTCAATTCAAATGAGCCTGTTATTTCTCCATCATGGTCGCCAGATGGTTCAAAAATGGCTTACGTTTCCTTTGAAAAGAAGAAGCCTATTGTTTTTGTGCATACGCTTAAAACAGGCTCTCGCAAGATTGTGGCCAATTACAAAGGTAACAATAGTGCGCCTTCTTGGTCGCCAGATGGGAAGAAATTAGCTATCGTATTAACTTACGGTGCCAACTCGCAAATTTATACGATTAATGCAACTGGCGGCGGTTTGAAACGGATTACAAGAAGTCGCGGCATTGATACTGAGCCCGCATTCTCGCCAGATGGCAATTGGATTTATTTCACCTCTGACCGAGGCGGTAGACCACAAATTTATAAAACAAGTACAAATGGTGGAGGCGATATTAGTAGGGTGACATTTGAAGGTGCTTATAACGTGAGCCCGCGATTCTCAACAGATGGAAAAATGTTGACGTACATACGGAATGATGGCGGTCGATTCAAGGTGGCCGTCCAAGATTTAACGAATGGACAAGTACAGTTGTTAAGCACAGGCAGTCAAGATGAATCACCTAGTTTTTCACCAAATGGACGTGTCGTGCTGTATGCAACTAAAAAAGGTTCACGTGGCTCTTTGGCATCTGTATCAATTGATGGTACAGTACGTCAACACTTAAGTGAGGCGCGAGGCGACGTTCGTGAGTCAGCGTGGGGTCCAATGCTTAAATAGATTTTAATTTGTACAGTATCGCAAGGTAATGTAAGTAAATAACTCTCAGGGAAAAGGGGAAATATATGAAAAATGCAACAAAAATTCACTCTAAATTTCTAATGGCCGCGGCCATTTCAATGTTGGTAGCTGCTTGTTCAAGCACACCAATGAAAGATACTGCACTAAGTGCAACAACAGGCGAAACAGCAGGCGAAACAGCAGGCGACAGCTCCGATGTTAAAGGTGCTGTGATTGATGGTTCAGCAAGCAGTACTATGAATGAGCTTAACGACCCGAATAACATCCTATCAAAACGTAATATTTACTTTGATTACAATAGTGATGCAATCCGTGTTGAGTTCCGCCCAAACATTAGTGCACATGCTAAATACTTGAAAGCACATAGTGATGCAAAAGTCATGTTACAAGGTAATGCGGATGAGCGTGGTACACGTGAATACAACTTGTCCTTAGGTCAGCGTCGTTCAGTTTCAGTAAAAAAAGCACTTAACGTTTTAGGCGTGTCAGATAGCCAAATTGAAACAGTGAGTTATGGCGAAGAAAATGCGAGTACGTACTGCAGCTTCAATAGCGATAGTTGCTACCAGCTAGATCGTCGTGTGGAAATTGTTTATCCAAACGAATAAGAGTTAATGTATGAATAAGCTACAAGCAAGCCTTGCGATCGGTGCATATATATTTGCGCTGAATTCGCAAGCTGCCCTTTTTGACGACAAAGAGGCGCGAAAAAAAATCCTAGAAGTTGAAGCGAATTCGCAGGCTAATCATGGGCTGCAATCCGCTGAAATTGAAGGGTTAAGTACGCGTACGGCAGATCAGTTGCTCAATATGCAAAATGAAATTGAACTGCTTAAGCAGGAGATTTCTGAGCTAAGAGGTGGGCTTGAAGTTGTTAATCATGAGTTAGCAACAGCTGATAAACGGCAAAGAGACTTGTATGCGGATACGGATAGACGTATTCGGAAGATTGAGCCAAGCTTAGGTGGTGATAGGGTGGGTGTATTAGCGCCACCTAGTGAGGGAGGCAGTGTGGATACCGGTGCAGTTGATGCTTATAAAGCATATAAAACAGCTTATAGTTTAAGTCAAAAGTCGGAACATAAAGCCGCTTTTGATGCTTATAATGCTTTTATAGCAACCTATCCAGATAGTAAATACATGCCTGATGCTATATATGGTTTAGGTTACTCGCAATTTGCGTTAAAAAATTACAAGTCTTCGATTGCTAGCCAGGAAAAATTACTGGCTATATACCCTAGTAGTACAAAAGCATCCAATGCCATGTACAGCATTGCGAATAGCCAAATACAATTAGGACAGGTCGGTGGTGCTAAGGAAATGTTACGTAGTTTGATTGCTAAATATCCTAGTGCTGCAGTAATTCCGAATGCTGAAAAACGTTTGAAGGTACTAGAATCAATTAAATAATTCAGGCTCCTAGCTGTTTTGTTTTAAAATGACGCCGACTTACTTGTTGGCGTTTTTTTATTCTTGGGTGTTGCTCGAGAAATGTTATTCACAAATTTATTGCATGGTGTTGTCTATATGGCATTGAAAATTTACGAAATTTTTTACTCACTTCAGGGCGAAAGTTCTCGGATTGGGCTGCCTACTGCTTTTGTCCGCTTAACAGGCTGCCCAATGCGCTGCGCTTACTGTGATACGGAGTATGCTTTTTCTGGCGGTAGCAACCTAGACGTAGCCTCTATTGTAGAGAAAGTGAAAGTATTTGGAACGCCATATGTGACGGTGACAGGTGGAGAGCCGTTGGCACAAAAAGAGTGTCATGTATTGCTCAAAACCTTATGTGATCAAGGCTTTAATGTTTCGTTAGAAACGGGTGGTGCGATGGATATTGCACCTGTTGATGGTAGGGTTTCAGTGATACTCGATATTAAAACACCAGGGTCCAATGAAGAAAAGAATATGCTTTGGAGTAATGTTGAACACCTTAAGCAAGCAGATGAAATTAAGTTTGTACTTTGTGGGCGCAGTGATTATGACTGGGCAAAACAGAAGATGACTGAGTTGAACTTGGTGTGCAAATGCCCAATTTTGTTTTCACCAAGCTTTCACGAATTAAACGCAAATGATTTAGCTAGCTGGGTGCTAGAAGACCAGCTTCCGGTACGTATGCAAATACAAATGCATAAAGTGCTATGGGGCGAGAAGCCTGGCGTTTAATTCTCTAGGCGTTAATTACTGAAGTTTAAAAGTATTATCATGAAAAAAAATGCAGTCGTACTTCTTTCCGGTGGACTTGATTCCGCTACTTGCTTAGCTATCGCAAATGCGCGGGGCTTTGATTGTTATTGCTTGAGCTTAGATTATCATCAGCGCAGCATTGCCGAGTTGCAAGCTGCAAAAAATGTCGCATTACATTTAGGCGCAAAAGCACATAAAACATTACAATTAGATTTGAGCTTATTTGGTGGTTCAGCGCTGACCGATACTGATATTAATGTGCCTGAATGTGAGTCTGAAGGTATTCCTGTGACTTACGTGCCAGCGCGCAACACTATTATGTTGTCGTTAAGCTTGGCTTGGGCCGAGGTGTTAGGGGCACAGGATATTTTTATTGGTGTGAATGCGCTGGATTATTCAGGTTATCCTGATTGCCGTGGTGAGTATGTCAAAGCTTTTCAAGAAATGGCTAATTTGGCGACTAAAAGTGCAGTAGAGGGTCAAACCATCACGGTGCATGCGCCATTGATCGACATGACGAAGGCTGAAATTATTGCAAAAGGCACTGAGTTAAGTGTGAATTATGGTGAAACAGTATCTTGCTACCAAGCCGATGATTTGGGCCGTGCTTGTGGTGTGTGTGATTCTTGTCGCTTAAGAAAAGAAGGCTTTAAGAAAGCTCTGATTGCAGACCCTACTGCATATAAAAGCTAATAAATCCCCCCCCGAGCGCGTTTGCACTTGCTTTAACAGGCTTTTAACAGAGATGGGCTGATAATTATTCTTTGCCATCTTGTTTTAAATGACGTATAATCCGCGCCTTTCTGCAGAAAATTAATTTAACTAAGAGAATATTTATGGTTGTTATTCGTTTATCACGTGGTGGATCTAAAAAGACCCCATTTTTCAATTTAGTTGTGGCTGATTCTCGCAATCGCCGTGATGGTCGTTTTATCGAGCGCGTTGGTTTTTATAACCCATCTGCGAGTGGTCAAGCTGAAGCATTACGTGTTGATCAAGCGCGTGTTGATTACTGGACAGGTGTTGGCGCTCAGCCATCAGACACTGTTAAGCGTCTAGTTAAATTACATGCAACAGGCCCTGAAGGCATGGCTAAAGCTAAAGCAAAAGACGAAGTTAAAGCTGAAGCAGCTAAAGCTAAAATAGCCGCTGCAGATGCAGCTAAAGCTAAAGCAGTAGCTGCTGAAGCGGAAGCTAAGGCAGAAGCCGATGCCAAAGCTACAGCAGACAAAGAGGCTGCCGAAGCAGCTGCCGCTGTTGAAGAGGTGCCAGCTGAAGAAGCTGCTGCTGAAGCAACAGAAGAACCTAAAGCTGAGTAAGGTTTAAGCCGTTTCAATGGAAGCGGGAGATGCATTAGTTGTAATGGGGCGGATTGTCGCCCCTTACGGCGTTCAAGGTTGGGTAAAGGTAGTCCCGAATACCGAAGTGATCGACAACTTGTTAAGCTATAAAAGTTGGCAAATTGGTAAAGAAGGCAACTTTCGGAAAGTTAAGCTGAAATCTGGAAAAGTACACAGCGACGTGCTGGTGGTAAAGCTAGAAGGCATTAATGATCGAGATACGGCTTTTGCTTGCAAGGGCTCACAAATTGCCGTATTAAGAAGTGAGCTGCCAGCGCTTGATGATGACAGTGAAGTGTACTGGTCTGATTTGATTGGGCTAGCAGTCAAAAATCAACAGGATGTTGATTTTGGCAAGGTTACTGATGTATTTGAAACTGGCGCAAACGATGTGATTGTTGTTAAGAGTGAAACAGAGGGTCAAGCAGAACGTTTGATTCCCTTTACAGAACAAACCGTCATTGAAGTGAATGTAGAGCAGCAAACAATGTTGGTTGATTGGGATGAAGATTACTAACTGAATAAGTTGGTGGGTTAAAACAATGATTGTTGATGTCATCACCTTGTTTCCAGAAATGTTTGAGGCGGTTACCGCACATGGCGTAACAGCGCGTGCGTTTGATAGAAAGTTAGTTGATTTTCAGTGTTGGAACCCACGGGCGTTTACCACTGATAATCATAAAACAGTTGATGATAGACCCTATGGAGGTGGCCCCGGCATGGTAATGCTGGCGGAACCGTTAGAAAAAACCATAGATGCTGTTAAAAAGAAGCAAAGTGAACAAGGCGTTAAGTCGAAAGTGATTCACTTATCACCAAGTGGTGTGGCCTTGACGCATGAAAAAGTAGTAGAGCTCAGCCAGCAAGAAGGCCTCGTGTTATTAACCAGTCGTTACGAAGGTGTGGATCAGCGTTTGCTTGACGCACATGTGGATGAAGAAATATCGATTGGTGATTATGTATTAAGTGGCGGTGAGTTGCCTGCCATGGTGTTGCTAGATGCAGTGGTTAGATTATTACCGGGTGTATTAGGTGATAAAGCATCAGCAGAGCAGGATTCTTTTGTAAATGGTTTGTTGGATTGCCAGCATTACACACGACCTGAAGTGTACAAAGAACAACAGGTTCCTGAGGTATTAATTTCAGGTAACCATGAAAAGATTAGGCAATGGCGATTAAAACAATCGCTGGCGCTAACAGGCGTGAAACGCCCAGATTTATTGGCCGCAAGGTCGTTGACGAAAGAGGAAGCTCGGCTGCTCAAGGAAATAGAGCAGGAACAAGCATCTTCATAACTAAAAGGAGCACAAAGTGGCAGATATTATTAAAATGTTAGAAGAGGAAGAAATTGCGCGTTTAGGCAAAGATATTCCTACTTTTTCACCAGGCGACACAGTCGTTGTTGGTGTTAACGTTGTTGAGGGCACACGTAAACGTGTACAGGCTTTCGAAGGTGTTGTTATTTCACGCCGTAACCGTGGTCTTAACTCATCATTCATCGTGCGTAAAATCTCTTCAGGTGAAGGTGTTGAGCGTACATTCCAACTGTACTCACCTTTGATTGCAAGCATCGAAGTTAAACGCCGTGGTGATGTTCGCCGTGCGAAACTTTACTATTTGCGTGAGCGTTCAGGTCGCTCTGCACGTATTAAAGAGAAGTTGGTATTAAGAGAAAAAGCAGATTAATTAGTTTATTAATTGCTCAGTAATATTAGAAGCCTCAAAGCGATTTGCTTTGGGGTTTTTTTTATTTGCCTTGCCTTATCATTTCAAGTCTAATAAGTGCATGGATATTAGCAAACGCCCCTTACAATTTGATGCCGTGGTTAAAACACCCTTTGGCGCAGTTGGTATATCGATCAGCGGAGAACGAATTGCGACTGAACAACTATTTGGTGAGTATGAGTCTACATCCATAGATAACCCGCTTGTTAAACAAACGGCTCATGACGTAGCACATTATTTTACCGATGCTAATCATCAGATTAAGTTGCCACTGGCTAAAGGCACACCTTTTCAAGAGAGTGTCTGGAATGCCATTAGCACCATTTCTGCTGGACAAGTGCGTACATATCAACATATAGCCATTCAAATCGATTCAGGGGCGCGTGCCGTTGCAAACGCATGTGGTGCTAACCACCAGCCTATTATTGCTCCTTGTCACCGTGTGGTCGCCAAAAGTGGCTTAGGTGGCTTTATGTGCGGCAACCCGAATGGCAAAAAGATTAAAACGTGGTTACTGCAATATGAAGGTGTGACGATCTAATGGCTATAGTTGTCTAATGGTTGAAGTTAAGGTAGAAACAAGTAAGCAGTTAGATGCTTTTATTGACCACCTTTGGTTGGAGGATGGCTTGGCTAAAAATACGCTAGAAAGTTACCGCGCTGACTTAAGCCAATTTGAACAGTGGTTAATCACTGAGGAAACAGTATTAATCAATGTCAATCAAATGCATATTCAGCAATATTTGGCCGTTAAATTTCCACAACAAAAACCCCGTAGCATCGGCCGCTTAATTGCCAGTATCCGTCGCTTTTACCGTTATTGTCTACGTGAAAACATTATCTCAGAAGATCCAAGCTTGCAGATTGAATCACCTAAATTACCGCGTAGCTTACCGAAAATTTTAAATGAAAAAGAAGTGGAAGATTTACTCGATGCGCCTGATATTAATGAACCCATCGGTTTGCGTGATCGAGCGATGTTAGAGTTGCTTTATGCTAGCGGCTTGCGTGTTTCTGAGTTGGTAGGCATCAAAGTAAGTGAAGTGAGTACGCAAGATGGTGTCGTCCGCGTGACGGGAAAAGGCAATAAAACACGCTTGGTACCAATGGGTGAAGAAGCAGCTGATTGGATTGTGCGTTATATACAATTCGCACGTTCAGGTATTTTGCAAAAGAAAATGAGTGATGCTTTATTCGTTACCAATCGCGGTGGTGCGATGACGCGGCAAGCCTTTTGGTATCTAATCAAACGCTATGCGTTATTAGCAGGCATTGATAAGCCTATGTCGCCTCACGTGTTGCGACATGCCTTTGCCACGCATTTGTTGAATCATGGTGCAGATTTAAGAGTCGTTCAGATGTTGTTAGGGCATTCGGATATTTCCACGACGCAGATTTATACCCATGTCGCGAGAGAGCGGCTTAAGAAGCTACATTCAGCCCACCACCCAAGGGGATAGTATTTTCTCCCTCTTCCTCTTCTAAAATGTCAGCAGACTGCCATTCAGCAATAATGTTTTTAGCTTCTGTTTCATAGCTATTAACCACACTAACGGTTACTAAGTCAGCTGTTGGTAACTCACCCGCACCACCTTGCAAATACTCACCTTGAATGAAGGATTGAATATCGTATTGCCCTAGTAGGCCTTTAATCATATTAGCGTCTAGGCTGTTGGCGGCATGGTAAATGATAATCACTGCTTATGTCTTTCGATGGTAACACCGAGCGCTTTCAGCCCTGGCAGTATCCCAGGCTTAGCCACCTTTATCTTCACACTTTCAGCTTTAAATTCTTGGAGTATCAATTGGCAAACATGCTCAGCTAAGGCTTCAACCAATTTAAAGCTATTCTCTTTAAGCGCTTCTCTAATGCGATTCACCACCGTGCTATAGTCGACAGTATCTTCGATGGCGTCGCTTTGGCAGGGCTTGCTGAGGTCGTAGCCGATTTCAATGTCCAAAATAATGGTTTGCGGCGTCAATCGCTCCCAGTCGGGTACGCCGAGTTTGGTTTGTACGCTGACTTGTTCTAAAAAGATGATGTCCATAAAGTGTGGTGCCTAAGGTTTGGCGATGGTTTAAAATGTAATACTTAGATTTTAGTGTATATCTTAAGTAAAGACTAATAGCTACACACTAATGCTCATTTTTAGGAAGAGAATTTTATGAATGAATTAGGTTTTGTCCCCATTGCCTTGGTGCCAGTGCTTTGGATAGTGGGCGCTTATTTATTAGGTTCTGTTTCATTTGGTATTTTAATTAGCAAGTGTTTCGGCTTGGCTGACCCGCGTACCGTGGGCAGTGGCAATCCTGGGGCGACCAATGTGTTACGCAGCGGCAAGAAGTCAGCTGCGCTATTGACGTTGTTAGGCGATGCGTTTAAAGGCTGGTTACTAGTCTGGTTTGCGTTGCAATCGGATATGTTGATGTGGGTGGTGAGCGCGGTTGGCGTTGCCGTGTTCTTGGGCCATTTATACCCAATATATTTTAAATTCAAAGGGGGTAAAGGGGTTGCTACAGCACTAGGAGTGATGTTGGCCATTTCACCATGGTTAGCTTTGGCGGCGTTTACGACATGGCTGATTGTATTTGCTTTTAGTCGTTATGTTTCATTGGCGAGTATTGTAGCGGCGCTTTTTGTGCCTATCCATTCATATTATTACTTACAGCCATATAAAGATTACTTTTTAATGCTGTTGGTGTTGTCTGGATTACTCATTTGGCGACATAGAGGCAATATTCAAAAGTTATTGAATGGCACTGAGGCTGGTTTTAAGAGTAAGAAATAAACTGACCTTAAGGTGTCATTAACTCAGCTAAATCCCAACGAGGGCGCACGCTAAAGCTGTAATCTTGTTTCTCAGCCTTAAGCGCTTCTAGTCTTTTCGCGCCAGCAAAAGCAATCATGGCGCCATTATCCGTACAAAATTCTAAACGTGGATAGCTTACTTTGCACAGTTTACGTTTGGTTGCTTTATTGAGGCTTTCACGTAATCGTTGATTAGCACCGACACCCCCAGAGACGATGAGATTGTCTAAGCCAGTTTCACGTAATGCAGTCATGCACTTAGCGGTTAAAATTTCCGTTACGGCTTCTTGAAACTCCCAAGCCACATCCGCTTGCATTTGTTCGTTTAGTGGTTGGATTCTATTCACCAGAGTTAGCACGGCTGTTTTTAACCCACTGAAACTAAAGTTTAAATCTTTGCTGTGCAACATGGGTCTAGGTAGCTTGTAGTTAGCTTTGCCTTGTAAAGCGATTTTCGCCAATGCCGGCCCGCCGGGATAACCTAACCCTAGTAGCTTAGCTGTTTTATCAAAGGCTTCGCCTGCCGCATCATCTAAAGTGTCGCCAAGTAATTGGTATTGCCCAATGCCATCAACGCGCATTAACTGGCTATGACCGCCTGAAACTAATAAGGCGACAAATGGAAACTCAGGGGGGTTTTCTTCTAACAATGGAGCGAGTAAGTGCCCCTCAAGATGATGAACGCCGATACTCGGTACATTGAGCGAGAAGGCGAGTGATTGTGCGATACTCGTGCCAACCAATAATGCGCCTGACAGGCCAGGACCTTGTGTGTAAGCAATGCCTTCAATATCCGCTAAGGTTTTATTGGCTGACTGTAATACCTGTTCTGTTAGTGGAATAGCGCGTCTAATGTGATCGCGTGAGGCTAGCTCTGGTACAACACCACCAAAGTCGGCATGCATGGCGACTTGAGTGTGTAATGCATGGGCTAATAAGCCGTGTTCGGTATCATAAAGCGCGACACCAGTTTCGTCACAAGAAGATTCTAGACCTAAAACTAACATAGGAGTAATGCCATATAAGATTTGCTTAAACTGAATTAACAAGTTAGAATACGCGGTTTTCAGCGCTACATCAACGTAGTGTTGATTTTTATAAAGAATTTTTAAGGAATGGTGATTTAATGTCTTCAATTCGCGTTAAAGAGAATGAGCCGTTTGATGTTGCGCTACGCCGCTTCAAGCGTCTTATTGAGAAAACTGGTTTGATTAATGACTTACGTGCACGTGAGTACTATGAGAAACCAACATGGGAACGTAAACGTAAAGCAGCAGCAGCTGTTAAACGTTCGTACCGACGTTTGCGTAGCCAACAGCTACCGACAAAATTCTACTAGTTCATTAGTTTTAACTAAAGAGGCTGTCTAATATGACGCTGAAAGCTCAGATATCTGAGGATATGAAGAGTGCCATGCGTGCGAAGGAAAGCACGCGCCTTGGCACGATTCGTTTGTTGCTGGCAGCAATGAAGCAACGTGAGGTTGATGAACGTATCGAACTCAGCGATATTGATGTGATTAGTATAATTGAGAAGATGCTAAAGCAACGTCGCGATTCTATTGCGGCGTATGAGTCTGCTAAGCGAGTTGACTTGGCTGATGTAGAGAAAGCAGAAGTGCTTGTGTTACAAGGTTACTTACCTAAGCAGCTAGCAGAAGAAGAGGTGGCTGCTTTGTTAGAAAAAGTGGTTGCTGATACAGCTGCTGCTAGCATGAAAGACATGGGCAAGGTGATGGCGGCGATTAAGCCATTGGTTGCTGGTAAAGCTGATATGGGTAAAATATCAGGATTGATTAAAGCGCGATTAGCTTAGTTGTTAATTGTCAATAAAAAAGGAGCTATATGCTCCTTTTTTGTCGGTGCTATTATTAGAAAAAGATATCATCTTAATACTGACATTTTATATAATTATTGATTAAAAACCATGATCCCTGAACAGTTTATCCAAGAGTTACTGAATCGCGTTGACGTCGTCGACGTGGTGGATAAAAGTGTTCCGCTGAAAAAGGCAGGTGCTAATTATTCAGCTTGTTGCCCATTTCATAACGAAAAATCCCCTAGCTTTACCGTGAGTCCAACCAAACAGTTTTATCATTGCTTCGGTTGTGGCGCTCATGGCACCGCCATTAGTTTTTTGATGGAATACAACGGCTTAAGTTTTGTTGAATCGATTCATGATTTAGCTAAGCAAGTGGGCATGGTTGTGCCACAAGAAGAGCAAACTCCTGCAGCACGTGAAAGTGAAGCGAAAAATAAAACCATTAAGCTAAGTCTGCAAGATGTGCTGCAGAAAGCCGCCCAATATTACAAAGCTGAGCTAAAAAAATCACCACACGCGATTGAGTATTTAAAAGGCCGTGGATTAAGTGGTGTAATTGCGGCTAAATTCCAAGTCGGTTATGCGCCAGCTGGTTGGCAAGGCTTGCAAGCTGTTTTTTCTGACTACGATAATGAAGTGCTCGAGACTGCTGGATTAGTGGTTGAGAATGAGCAAGGAAAACGTTACGACCGCTTTCGTGATCGGATTATGTTCCCGATTCATAATCAAAAAGGCGAGGTGATTGGCTTTGGTGGTCGTGTCATCAACGCCGAAGATACGCCAAAATATTACAACTCTCCTGAAACGCCTCTGTTTCAAAAAGGGCATGAATTATATGGATTGTTCATCGCGCGTCGCGCGATTAGAGATGCAGGCCGTGTGCTGGTGGTTGAGGGTTATATGGATGTGGTAGCGCTGGCTCAGTATGGGATTGACTATGCAGTTGCCGCACTGGGCACGGCAACAACGCCAGTTCATATTACTAAGCTGATGCGACAAACCGATGAAGTGGTGTTTAGTTTTGATGGCGACAATGCCGGCCGTACGGCAGCATGGCGCGCTGCCATGAATGCATTGGCAGCATTAACAGACAGCTTGGAGCTGAAGTTTATGTTTTTGCCAACAGGACATGATCCTGATTCATATGTGCGCGAATTCGGCAAAGATCAATTTGAGGCTGAAGTGAAAAAGGCCATGCCGCTTTCACAATATATTGTGAAGCACTTGAGCGAAGGTAACGCGCTTAGCTCGCAAGAGGATAGGGTGAGGTTTTTAAATAAAGCTGAGCCTATTCTAAAAGATATTAAAGCGCCAAGATTGTCTTTAATGATGCGAAAGAAAATTGCTGAGCTTGCGCAAGTCAGTAATGAAGAAATGCAAGGTTTATTGAAGCTGACTAGGGTTGGGATGGCTCCAAAACAAGTAGTGAAGAGGCAATCAAAATCTCCTTTATCGATAAAGAAACTATTCATCTTGCTAGCTTTGGCTCGACCAAGCCTTGTGGAGCAAGCTGACCTTAGTTTGCTAGGTGGTGGAAGTGAAGAGGATGCTTTTCTACGCAGTGTGTTGCAAGCGTGTTTAGAGAACCCTACCTTTAACCCTTCGGCATTATTGCATGTTGTTAAAAGGTTGGATGAGGACTTGATGGAGCAGATCCAACGAGAGCTGCATCAGCTTGAAGAGAATTTAGATTTTGCACTTGAAATTGAAGGCGCTCGTACCCAATTAACAGGAGGCATGCAGCAAATAAGAGGGACGCAATTACTGAATGCAATTAAAGAAAAACCGTTTAGTGCGTTAACTGTTGAAGAAAAAGAGATGCTTAAAAAGCTAGGCGTTAAATAAGGCGCGCTGCATTGAGTATTAATGAGGCCTTAATTGAGCGGTTTAGCGGTGTTTTTTGCTGTTAAAAAAGACAAAAATCGTGTATAATCATCGGTTACCTGAAATTAATCATAATTCTTGTTTGTTGCACTAGTTTGTTATTGATACCAATAGTTAAAGACTCGAATTTAAAGGACTTGCATGGCTAGACCTAAATCAAAGAAAACCCTAGAAAAAGAAAAGCAAAAGCTTGCTGCTGAGGCTGCAAAAGATCCAGCAGTGGTTGCATTCGATGCGGAAACACGCCGTACACGATTGAAAACCTTAATCGTCTTGGGTAAAGAGCGAGGGTACTTAACTTACGCTGAAATTAACGACCATCTTCCAGACGATGTGTCGAATAACGATCAAATAGACGGCATCATAGGCATGATCAATGACATGGGTATTCAGGTGTATGAACAAGCCCCTGATGCTGAAGCGATGTTGATGAATGATGCGCCAGCGCCTGTTTCAGACGAAGATGCAGTAGAAGAAGCTGAGCAAGCATTAGCAACCGTTGATTCTGAATTTGGCCGTACAACTGATCCAGTGCGTATGTATATGCGTGAAATGGGTACAGTTGATTTGCTTACACGTGAAAGCGAAATTGAAATTGCACGTCGTATTGAAGATGGTTTAAAGCATATGGTGCAAGCCATCGCTGCTTGTCCAACAACAATTGCAGAGTTGCTTTCTATTGTCGATAAAGTTGAAGCGGACGAAATTAGTGTTGAGGATTTGGTCGATGGCTTGATTGATAATGATATCGGCCTGGATGATAAGTTTGTTGCTGATACAGTGGCTGGCAAAGCTGATGAAGATAGTGACGAGAGCGAAGAAGAGGAGGATCCAGAAGAAGAAACTGCAGAAGAGGCGCAAGCGAAGGCTGACGCAATTGCTGCAGAGGCATTGACGCGATTAAGAAGCGAAGTGATTACGCGTTTTGCTACCATTCGTGAAACCAATACACGAATGAATGAAATCCGTGCAACAACAGGCTCTCAAGACCCTGAATATAAAGAACTACATGAGGTTGTGCTAAAAGAATTGATGGTTTTCCGCTTCTCCGCAAAACAAGTAGAAATTCTATGTGGTCAAGTGCGCGCCCTGGTACAAGATGTGCGGACACATGAACGTAAAATCTTAGACTTCTGTGTGAATAAGTCTGGCATGGATCGCTTGCACTTTATCAAGAGCTTTGTAAGTAATGAAATTAACTTGGAATGGTTTGATGACGAAATTGCATTAGCTAAGCCCTATAGCGAAGTATTAAGCCGCTTTAGAGATTCTGTGATTGATCAGCAAGACCGTTTGATTGGTATGCAAGAAAAAGTGGGATTGCCGATTAAAGAGCTTAAAGAAATCAATAAACACATGACCACTGGCGAAGCGAGAGCGCGTCGAGCTAAGCGCGAAATGATTGAGGCTAACTTACGTTTGGTGATTTCAATTGCTAAAAAATATACGAACCGTGGCTTGCAGTTCTTGGACTTGATTCAAGAAGGAAACATTGGTTTGATGAAGGCGGTTGATAAGTTTGAATACCGTCGTGGTTTTAAATTCTCAACTTATGCAACATGGTGGATTCGCCAAGCAATTACCCGCTCAATTGCCGATCAGGCGCGTACGATTCGTATCCCTGTGCATATGATTGAAACGATTAACAAGATGAACCGGATTAGTCGTCAAATATTGCAAGAGTCAGGTGCTGAGCCAGATCCTGCATTATTAGCCGAAAAGATGGAAATGCCTGAAGACAAAATCCGTAAGATTTTGAAAATCAGTAAAGAGCCAATTTCAATGGAAACGCCGATTGGTGATGATGAAGATTCTCACCTAGGCGACTTTATTGAAGACTCGGCAACCCTGGCGCCAATGGATGCTGCTGTTTATGGCAGCTTGCGTGACGCGACTTCTGAAGTGCTAGAGTCGTTAACACCACGTGAAGCAAAAGTATTGCGTATGCGCTTTGGTATTGAAATGAATACTGACCACACGTTAGAAGAAGTTGGCAAACAATTTGATGTGACGCGTGAGCGGATTCGTCAAATTGAGGCAAAAGCATTACGTAAGCTGCGCCACCCTACACGCTCAGAAAGACTCAAAAGCTTTTTAGAGACTGGGCAAGATTAAGCTGTAGTAACGGTTTTGGCCCTCTAGCTCATGCTTGGTTAGAGCAGTGGACTCATAATCCATTGGTGCCGTGTTCGACTCACGGGGGGGCCACCAATAATAAGAGCGATTTAAAATCGTTCTTTTACAACATTTATTTAGAGGAGCATGAATTGAATACAACATTAGTACTCGCATACCTTAAAAAACACGGGCAGAAGCTTGATCGTGAAATTGCTGAAGAAACGGGCATCCCACTGGAAGCAGTGCATGCATCTATTCAAGAGCTAGAATCCAATAAAGCGGTTTCTAGCTGCAGTGTGACAAACTTTAACAATGGTGTCGCTATTGAAGGCCGCTTATGCAGAATTTCTGGCTATATCCCGCCAGCTGCGCCGGGTAGGAAATCTTCACCACAACCAGCATCAACGTAATCTGGATTAAATAGTTGTGATGGAATAATAGTATCAAGAAATTAAAAACGGCTTACCGATTGGTAAGCCGTTTTTTTATATGCGCTACCTAAAGACAATTGCATAAAAGCAGTATTTTATGGCGATATGATGAATGCTTTGACCACAGTTTTGTAAAACAAAGGTATTTTAAAAGCAGAAAAAGGAGTAGTATTTTTAATGAAGTCAAGCGCTAAAATGAAAAAATAAGATCATTAGTTGATTTAAGTAACTTAAGATTCTGATTGTTTAGACGTCACAACGAGAACTATTAGGGAGATTGTATTTTAAACACAATCAAACAAATAAAAACAGTGATGGTAAGCCCAACTTGTTTTTTTGCCAAATTTAATGTATCCAAGGGGCTGGTCATTGTGACAATTTTTAAGTTAAGTTTTAGTGATTTAAGAATAGCTTTATGAATATTCAAAGCAGCCGTCTGGTCGTCAACGATTAAGACGGCTTGTTTGAACTTTGCAGCGCTATGAATATGACTAATAATCATAGGAATAGCAAAACGTTAATGTAGGTGTGTATCGGCTTTATTAGCAATTGCTTCAATCTTATTGCGTATTGATATGGTGGTTGCGATTAATTCTGGATCAAAATGCTTTCCACTTTCTACTTGTAAATATTCAAATGCTTTCTCCATTGACCATGCTTCTTTATAAGGCCTTTTGCTTGTTAAAGCATCAAGCACGTCTGCAATCGCAACAATACGAGCAGAAAGTGGAATTTGGTCACCTTTGAGTTGATAAGGGTAGCCGCCACCATCGTAGCGTTCATGGTGTGCCAAAGCAATTTCACCGCCCATTTGTAAATATTTCGAAGGGCTATTCCGCAGGATTTCATAACCAATAAGGGGGTGGTTACGCATGGTGGATTGTTCGTCTGCACTTAAAGGCCCTTCTTTTAACAAAATGTGGTCAGGAATGCCGACCTTGCCAAGGTCATGCAATGGCGATGACAACGCAATTATATTGGTATCCTCTTCACTAAAGCCTGCTGCCTCTGCAATTAATTTACTGTAGAGCGACATGCGCTGCAAATGCATCGCCGTGTCATAGTCTTTATATTCACCAGTGCGCGCTAAACGCATTAAGGTTTCTTGTTCCCTAGCACTTATTTCCTCAACAGCGAGTTTCACTTTGTTCTCAAGTAAGTCACCTCTGCTTTGGAGGGCTAAATGTTGTTGACGCATCGTGAGTAGGTTTTTACATCTGGCAGTACACTCATATACATCGACTGGTTTACTTAAAAAATCGGCAGCCCCAACATCAAGTGCGGCATAAAGTGTATCTGAATCCTTATTAGCAGTAATCATGACAATCGGAACTTGAGCATAGTCAGGCAACTTCTTGATTAAGCGAATAAAATCAACACCATTCATGCCTGGCATTAGGAAGTCAACAAATACTAAGTCTGCAATGTTTTGCGCAGCCCATTCCAAAGCGCCTTCAGGGTTATTTTTTTCGACTATAGTTATATTAGGGCTCACGCTTCTAATAACCTGCGATAGGATTGCCCTGCTTGTTGATTGGTCATCAAGAATAAGTACGGAGCTGCTTCCGATCGACTGTAAATCTATCATTTTGTTTTATCCTAAAAAAAGTTTTTCATCGAAGAAAACCATGGGTAATAAAAAGATTTGACTTATTGTTATTATTTAGCAATTTTGCACATATCTAAAAGCAAGAGAAATTCATGTTTTATATTGTAAAAGAGCCTAATTTGCCATAATTATATTAGAACATTAGTAATAGTTTAACTCAATATTTGATTTTGGCTTTAAATCAAAGGCAATACAAATACGCCTTTCATCTGCTTTAAAAGGAATAGTGCGGTGAAATAGCGAAGAGGGAAATAGCACAATGTCACCTACATTAGGCAGGGCCTGTGCTGTCGGAAAGTCTGCTTGGCTTTTAGATGGTCGTATTGGGTAATGATCTCCATGGGTACCATATTCAAAAGATCCCTCATCCCCCGCGACGCTTGGCATTGCCAAATAAACGGCGCCGCTAATCCACCCAACTTCATGAATATGGGCGCTTAAATGCCCACCTTGCATCATGTTGACGTACCAAGAGCTGGTAAACTCCAGTTCATCAGGGAATGATTGAATCAGTTCACATTCAGCGTTGGCGAATTTTTTTTGATAGTTACGAAACTCTTGTTTGACTAATGTTGCGAGCTGTTTGAATGAGGCTTCACGCCTTTTAAATAAGTTGCCAGCGGATTGTTTTCCATAATGCAGCATACCTTGCACGCGCTCTGCAATGTCTGCGTGTTCGATGTCGTGTAGTAATTCTTGCAGTAACGGGCTGCTTGGATCAGCTAATGCGCTAATGCTACTCTGATAGACAAATTCAAGCCCATTCTTGCAAAAGTTATATTGGTCTTCTTGGTCAAAGTTGGTTGCATAATGGGTTGCTAGTGTTGCGATCAATGGCGAGGTGTGATGAGTGTTGTTGAGCACATCATCCAGTGTTGTCTTGAAGTCATCAAATTGTTCAGCTTTATATAGACTGTACAAGCGGCGCGCTTGCCAGTCATCAAACTGGGAACGTTCAAAAAAATCGGCTGCTTCACTATATCTTTTTGCTAAGTAACAAAACTCACCCATGTTGTAATTCGCATTTGGGTGGTCAGGGTTGCGGGATAATGCTGCTTGATAGTTTTTGACTGCTGCAGCCATGTCGTCATGGTCGCGTTGTGTTTCACCTAGATTGTTATAAGCATCCGTATAGTTTGGGAATAAAGTAATGGCCTGTTTGTAGCTTTCAATAGCTTCTGCCAGATTGCCTTTATCGCGCAATGCGGTACCTAGGTTAAAGTGCCCGCGCGCATCTTGTGGATTAATAGACAAGCCTTTGTTGTAGCTAGCAACCGCTTCATCCAGCATGCCTAGGCGTTGCAACACCGTGCCTAAGTTGCCATGTGCTTCAAAAAAGCTTGGTTTGAGGCTGATGGCTTTTTGGTAAGCGGTGAGTGCCGCATCAAATTGATTAACGTTGCTGAGAGCGATGCCAAGGTTGAAGTATAAGTCGACATTGTTTGGTTGAAGCTTGATTGCATTTTCATAGCTGGCGATTGATTCTGAAAACCTTTGTTGACCATCTAGCGAGAGTGCAAGGATATGATGCAGTATAAAGCTGTCTGTATGCTTAGCAATTAGGTCTTTAGCCATTTGTTCGGCTGCGGCTAAATGTCCGCCATTAAGCTGTTGTATCAGTTGCTGTGTGTCTTGTTGACTAGGTTGCGATGTATTTGCCATGTGTTTTATCTTTTAGTTTTGACTGTTTTCTAATCTAGATGCCAATTGTTTGAGCAACCGCATTGCGATATTGGGGTTGTCCTTCAGCATGGCATCAATGTTTTTAGCGTAAATCACAATAATGCGCGCTTCTGGTGAAATGACAACCGCATTCGTGACGGTTGGTTGTTCCGTTAAGCTGGCCGTTTCTCCAAAGTGCTGTCCTGCATTTATTTTGCGAACCACTTCATCCGCGATGGTTAAATGGACTTCCCCATTAACCAGATAATAAAGATTACGCTCAGTATTGCCAAGTTCAAAAATATAGTCACCAGCCTTTGGCGCAATACCATAGCGATGCATGAGCGCTTCTATATAGTTGCTTTTATCTGGGACAGAATCAAATAAGCCTTTAAGCAATAGTGCATCTTGTTTTCTTAATGTCGCAATTAAGACTGAGCCCAGCAAAAACACAGCAAAGTTGGCGTATAACCAGGTGATGGAAACAAACATATTTTTCATACTGCCAAATACAGCACCATAACTTTGGTTGACTGAAAAGAATAAGGCAAATGCAGGCCGCATAAGCAGCCAGAGTAATGCAGTAAGTAATGCGCCCATTAAAATATGACGCATGATGACGCGCATTGGTAAAAACATTTTGTAGAATAAAGCGATAAGCAAAGTAGTGATGATTAACGTAATGGTGTCGCCGATTGTATTTAATGTTTCCCTCGGGAGATGGTCAGCTAATAATTTAACGATTTCTTCAACGACATAGCCGGCAGCAGTAAATGCAAAAAATAGCAGCAAAATTCCCAGCACGGAAAGAGTGTCACTGAGTTTGCTTTTGAGGAAAGAGGGTTTTTCTGTCACGGAAAAAATATGATAAAAAGACGTACGCATGGCTCTAGCAAGTGGCGTAATCGTCCAAAATAGAATGAATAAGCCTAGTGCGCCCCAAGCGGCCTTGGTTATCGATGCGTTATAAACCTCTTTCATAATGATGCCACTGAAGTCTGGCATGATGTTGCTGGTCAAGATAGCAAGCTTAACGATCGCATAATCAGATGAGAATACAAGGTGACTCAGTAGGTAGAAAATCAGTAGCACCATCGGGATGAGTGCAAATAATGCATAAAACGATAAAGCCGCCGACAGCCCTAATACATTATGGCGACCAAATCCAGCTAAGATTTCGCGAAAGACAAAAAGCAACGTTGCGTACTCCTTCTTGGAGTAGGCAATGAGTGGTTTGCTAATCGCAGGGTGTGCTGCAAACTTTTTAAAACTTACTTTTGCTGAGTTGAGTTTGTCCAAGTTAATGCGCTTAATTAATCAGTTAATGCTTATTCTACAGCGCTTTAAATTTTTCTGTTGCACTGACGAGTGCAGAAATAAGACCTGGCTCCATTGCGGAGTGGCCAGCATCTTGTACGACCGTGTATTCAGCATGCGGCATTGCTTTTGAGAGTAGCCACGAAGTCTGTGGTGGGCACACCATATCATAACGACCTTGGACAATTGCAGTTGGAATATTGGATAGTTTTTTAGTGGCTTCTAATATTGACTCGCCATCAATAAAGCATAAGTTGCGTACATAATGTATTTGTACCTGTGCGCGTGCAACATCAACCATTTGCATGGTCTTTAGTGTGGCAGCAGTCTGTTTAATAGTGGGTTTGGTGGACGCTGCAGCTTTTGCCGCTGCTGGGTCTAAACGCATAATGCTGCCTTCGTAGTTATTCCACGCAATTGCGGCAGGGTGGCTAATTGATAAATCATCAGAAGCAATACGCTTTTCAAATGCCGTTAACACGTCATCTTGTTCGTTTATAGGTAGGTAGTCTAACAACGTTTGCCAAACTTCTGGATAGAAGTGCTGAATATCACCTAGGAACCAGTTAAGCTCTGAGGTGCGGCTTAAAAAGATACCGCGCAATGTAAGAGAGATAACCTGTTGAGGGTGTTGTGTCGCATAGGTCAACGCAAGCGTGCTACCCCATGATCCGCCAAAAACATGCCATGTCTCTATATTAAGTAGATAGCGCAATGCTTCTAGATCATTCACTAAATCAGCTGTTGTATTGTTGGTTAGTGACCCTTGAGGACGACTTCTACCGCAACCACGCTGATCTAATAGAATGATTCTATAATGCGTTGGGTCGAAAAAGCGGCGTTGACCAGGGTTGCAGCCACTACCTGGCCCCCCGTGTAGAAATACAATAGGCTTGCCACTTGGGTTGCCAGACTCTTCGTAATAAATTTCATGAAAATCATCAGTTTTGAGCCAGTTTGTATTGTAAGGCTCTATTTCAGGGTATAAATTGTAAGTTAAATAACACATTATTGATTTGCGCTTTCTATTTGATTTAATTGATTATTTTACTATTACGATAATAGCTAAATTTTTTTTTTACATAATTGTAAATAAATTGTAACTAAAGTGTTGCAATTGTAAATAATTTGTTTTATATTCATATCTCACACGAAAATGTGTACAGAAATACGTTTTAAGTTTGTTGCGGTCAGTATATCGGTTTCGGCCGTATTGCCAAAGCAACGAGTTTTAAGCGTACTACTTTGAAACCCTTAGTAATAACTTTGGAGATAGATATGCAAGTAAATAAAATTAAGCTAGCTTTAGGCTTAGTAGCTGCAACAATGGCATTGCCAATGGTTGCTTCAGCTGCTGCAGACCAAGAAGCGGCAATGAAGAATGCTAACAACTGGGCTCACCCACGTGGTCAGCATAATAACCAAGGCTATAGTTCTTTAGCTCAAATCAACAAAGGTAATGTAAAAAACCTTAAAGCTGCTTGGACTTTCGCTACTGGTGTTAACCGTGGTCATGAAGGTTCACCTGTTGTTGTTGGTAACATGATGTATGTGCATACAGCATTCCCTAATAACGTATACGCACTTGACTTAAACGATAACCAAAAAATCGCATGGTCATACTTCCCTAAACAAGATCCTAGCGTTCAAGCAGTTCTATGTTGCGATAACGTTAACCGTGGTCTTGGTTATGGCGATGGTAAAATCTACCTTCAACAAAATGATGGTAACTTAGTTGCATTAGACGCTAAAACAGGTAAAAAAGCTTGGTCTGTATTAGTTAATGACCCTAAAGTTGGCGCTACAAATACTAATGCTCCTCATGTAATCAAAGACAAGATCTTAACAGGTTGTTCTGGTGCTGAGTTTGGTGTACGTTGCTTTATGGCAGCATACAATGCTAAAGATGGTTCATTAGCATGGAAAGCTTACTCAACAGGTTCTGATGTTGATGTAATGATCGGCGATGACTTCAACTCAGCTAACCCACAGTACAGTGCTTTGTCAGTATACAAAGACATCAACGGTGGTAACAAAGAAGGCGGTTCTTTTGAAGCATTAAAAGAAGGCCAAATGAAAATCGGTGAAAAAGACCTTGGTATTCGCACATGGTTAAAACCACAAGCTGTTAAAGATGGATGGCAGCATGGTGGCGGTTCTACATGGGGCTGGTGGCCATATGATGCACGTACAAACTTAGTTTACTACGGCACAGGCAACCCTTCAGTATGGAATCCAGATGTACGTCCTGGTGATAACAAATGGTCTATGACTATTTTTGCTCGTGATTTAGATTCTGGCATTGCTAAATGGGGCTACCAAATGACTCCACATGATGAGTGGGATTATGATGGTATTAACGAAGTTATCTTGTTCGACAAAGGTGGCAAAACATATGCATGGCATCATGACCGTAACGGTTTCGCATATACATTCAACGCAGGTAACGGTACTTTAATCGCTGCTGAGAAAGTTCACCCATTTGTTAACTGGGCAACTGGTATTGACCTGAAAACTGGCGTTCCACTAAAAGTGGGCACAGCTTCTACTCACCAAGACTACAATGCAAAAGGCGTTTGTCCTGCTGCGTTAGGTACTAAAGATCAGCAGCCTGCTGCTTACTCACCTAAAACTGGTCTAGTTTATTCTCCACTTAACCACGTATGTATGACATACGAGCCAGTTGAGTCTAAATATGTTGCTGGTCAACCTTGGGTTGGTGCTACATTGACTATGTTCCCAGGTCCTGACGGTGTTATGGGTGGCTTTGCTGCTTACAACCCAATGACTAACAAAAAAGTATGGTACAACAAAGAGAAATTCTCTGCTTGGGGTGGTGCTTTAACAACTGCTTCAAACCTAGTGTTCTACGGTACTCTTGATCGTTGGTTCAAGGCTTTAGATGCTCAATCAGGTAAAGAACTTTGGAAATTCCAAGTTGGTTCTGGTGTGATTGGTAATGCATTTACATATGGTTACAAAGGTAAACAACACGTTGGTGTGCTATCAGGTATTGGTGGCTGGGCTGGCGTTGCGATGAACCTTGGTTTAACTACCCCAACAGACGCACTTGGTGCTGCTGGTGGTTATGCTGAACTAGTTAAATATAACGCTGCTCCTGGCGGCGGTGCATTAACAGTATTTAGCCTATAATTTAGTGTTTCACTAAATTTGCTAAATTAGTTTAGTAATGCAACTTAAACACCCCGCTTCGGCGGGGTGTTTTTTTTACGTGTAGAGAGTAAAAATCATGTATATACAGATGGGTATACACACGGCTTATAATTAGTTAGAATTTCATAGATCGTTTAAATGATTTTAACTACCCAAGAACTTTAGCAACTGTTTATACTCTATAAAAAAGTGTAAGAATATGTCTGAATCATAATAAGGAATTCAAAAGATGTTAAAAGCAATCCAAAAAGCTGGCTTCATTGCTAGTTTATTATTCGCCGCAAATGTATCAATGGCAGCTGCTATTGATGAAATCCCGCCATTAAATCCAGATGAAGGGCGGCCAGGTGAGCAGGCGCGTGTTCCTACATTAAAAGAATTTAAAGTATGTGCTGACCCAGACAATTTACCATTTTCGAATAACAAGCAAGAAGGCTTCGAAGATAAAATTGCAGCCGTATTGGCAGAAGACTTGAAGCTGCCACTATCATTTATGTATGCTTTTAATCGTTTTGGATTTTTAAGAAACACCATCAAGGCTAAACGATGTGATGTGCTGATGGGCGTACCCCCTGATTATGACCCAGTCATGACCTCAAAGCCTTACTACCGTACTGGCCATGTCTTTGTTTGGCGTAAAGAGAGCGGCTATGACATTACGAGCTGGGATTCTCCAGACCTTAGAAAGGGGCTTATTGGAACGACAGATAAGTCTCCTGTCACGGTGCCAATGAATGATAAAGGTTTAATGTCTAATGCAAGAGCTTATCGTATTCAACGCGACCTTAATAAGCCAGCAAGTGAAATGATTGATGCCTTGGCAAACGAAGATATTGATATTGCCATTGCTTGGGGGCCAATTGGAGGGTACTACGCTAAGCTATCAAAAGTGCCGTTGGTCGTGAAGCTTGCGCCAGAGTATGAAACAGTCAATGCACGTGGTAAAACTTATTGGAATATGTCTATTGCAGTGCGCCATGGTGAGAAAGAGCGTATGAAAATGATTCAAGGCGCTCTAGATCGCAACCAAGATAAAATTCAAAAAATACTATCTGACTACGGTATTCTAACTGTCCCTGTGATTGCTGGCGACAATATTATGAAAACATTTAAAAATAACAAAAAGAAACATCTAAAGAATGGTGACTAGTTAGCAAAAGTTTAGTAAAATATCCGGCTTATTTGAGTTAGACAAAATCAAAAGTTCTGTGAACCAAATAATTTATTGTTCGTCAAATGAGTGTGGGTGGTTTGACACGGTTTAAGTATATAAAAACGATGCTTATTTTATTAAGTAGACACAAGGAGATCACATGTTAGGTAAGAACACATTTAAGTCAACTTTAGTTGGTGGCTTATTAACAATTGCAGGTATGGCTTTTTCTTTTCAAGCTAGTGCTGCTTGCGATTTTGTTTCAACAAAAGATGGCAGTCCATTGAAAATTAAAGTAACGGCTGAAGATTCAGATGCAGCAAAAACATTTTTGGAAACATGTAAAAATCCATACAATGAGATTTTTGCAAAAGATGCTAAAGCGCTTAAAAAATTAGGTAGAAGAGCATACAACTACAACAACTGTACTGGTTGTCACGGTGGTAAATTAGAGGGTGTCATGGCGCCAGGTCTGCGGAAGCAGCCTGAAGGTGGTCAAAGTCAATGGGATAACATGTGGATATATGCTAAAAATGCAACTGACAAAGGTATGTTTGAAACGATTGCTGGAGGTACACCAGGTAAATCAGCTAAAGGTAATATGTTTATTTGGCATAACCAGATTGAAGGACATACTGGTGATGGCCTAACGACTGATGAGATTTTGCAGGCAGTTGCTTATGTCCGTACTTTTTATGCTGGCAAAGATGGTAAAACTTGGTTAAAGTAATTCAAATTATTTAGTAGTAATATCAAAAAACGGTTACACATTGAGTGTGACCGTTTTTTTTGATTATTTTCAATTAAAAAGTAAACTATTATGATCGGAGTACTTAAAAAAATAAAAAAAGTGCAAGCTAGTCATTGCAATTAATAAATTTAGGGGTAAGGAATGAACGGTATGAGAATTAGTATTGCTGTAATGGTATTTGCAGCAATGCTAACTGCCTGTGGCGGTAAAGATGATGTTGCCGCACCAGAAACTAAGGCTTTATCTGGAGCTGGATGTATTTTAGTGTCAACGATTGATGGAAGCCCACTCAATATTAAAGTAACTGCTGAAGATTCGGATGTAGCAAAAATATTTTTAGAATCATGTCAGAATTCATACAATGAGATTTTTGCAAAAGATGCTAAAGCGCTTGAAAAATTAGGCAAAAGAGCATATAACTACAACAACTGTTCTGGTTGTCATGGTGGTAACTTAGAGGGCGTGATGGCACCAGGTTTGAAAAAGCAGCCTGAAGGTGGTCAAAGCCAATGGGATAACCAATGGGTTTATGCTAAAAATGCGACTGACAAAGGTATGTTTGAAACGATTGCTGGCGGTACACTAGGTAAATCTCAAAAAGGTATGATGTTTAAATGGCATAAACAACTGCCAGGCCATACGGGTGATGGCTTAACGACTGATGAGATTTTGCAGGCAATTGCATTTATTCGTACTAAATATGAAGGTACTGATGGCAAAACATGGTTAGAATAATTTAACCTTGGTTTATAATTAAAGCGCTTACCGACTGCATATTCGTAAGCGCGTTTTTGTTTGGTACCCACAATAGAGTAAAAGAAAAGAATGAATATGACAGCTGAAAAATTACATCATATCGTTATCGTTGGTGGTGGAGCAGGTGGCTTAGAGCTTGCAACTAGCCTTGGTGATTCGCTTGGAAGAAAAAATAAGGCGGTAATTACGCTGATTGATAGTGGACGAACGCACGTATGGAAGCCGTTATTACATGAGATTGCTGCTGGGAGCATGGATCCTGAAAAGCATGAATTAAATTATCTTGCACAGGCCCATTGGCATCACTTTAAATTTCGTTTAGGCCGAATGAATGGCCTAGATAGAAAGAAGAAGGAAGTGCTGCTTGATCCGTATCATGATGAGTATGGGTTCGAAGTGATTCCAGCAAGAGGGATTCCTTACGATAGCTTGGTTATTGCCATTGGTAGTACAACCAATGATTTTGGCGTTAAAGGTGCAAACAAACATTCTATTGCATTGGATACACAAGTTCAGGCAGAAAAGCTTCATCGTAAACTGCATAACTCGTTAGTAAGAGCGCAAACACAGGTGACACCTATTGAAGCAGGCCAGTTAGATGTTGCTATTGTAGGTGCAGGTGCTACGGGTGTTGAGCTAGCTGCTGAATTACATAATACAACGCGTGAGCTGGCTGCGTATGGTTTAGATAATGTTGATGCAGAAAAAGACATTAAGATTTCTATTATCGAAGCGAGTGAACAGTTGCTTCCAGCATTACCTAGAAAGCTTGCTAACTCTGTTGAATTAGAGTTAAAAAAGCTGGGTGTCCAAGTCAACACATCTGAACGTGTGATAGAGGTGACTGCCAAAGGTGTTCATACACATAGTGGGCGATTTATTCCTTCGGCACTTGTTGTGTGGGCTGCTGGTATCAAAGCGCCAGATTTTCTAAAAAATATAGCTGGGTTAGAAACGAATAGTATTAATCAGTTGGTGGTTGAACAAACGTTACAAACGTCATTGGATCCCAATGTTTTTGCATTCGGTGATTGTGCGGCTTGTCCATGGCTCGGGCATACAGGGAATGTGCCGCCACGAGCGCAGGCAGCACACCAACAAGCCTCGACACTGGTTAAAACGATGAATGCTAGGGTTGCTGGTAAGAAAAAGCTTCCTACGTACAAATATAGTGATTATGGATCACTTGTTAATTTAGGGCGCTACACAACAGTGGGCAGTTTAATGGGTGCGCTTGCTGGAGGGTCTATGTATATAGAAGGATTGATAGCACGATTGATGTATCGTTCTCTCTATCAGATGCATTTGGTTGCATTGCATGGATTCTTCTCAGTATTTCTACAATCATTAGGACGATTTATTTCGAGAAGAACGGAACCACACGTTAAGTTACATTAATCGGTTGAATTTAGTTGAATGGTGCGGTTTTATTGATCTGAGATTTGAATGTTTCGATAAACGCGATTGATGATGCTCATGCTGATGATGATAAATGCGCCAAATGCAATCGTGATGGTGTTAATGTGAATGTCGGCCCGCACCATGAGTAAGTAAATACCTAACATGATGAGTATGCCAATATGCTCATTGAAGTTTTGTACGGCGATAGAGTGACCTGGTCCAATCAAGTGGTGGCCTCTATGCTGTAATAATGCGTTGAGCGGTACGACGAAAAAGCCGCTCAATGCACCAATTAATAGTAGGATAAAGCCAGCCACTATCCAATGCGTCGTAAAGATCATAGCAATGACTAATACGCCCATGATAATGCCTGCAGGTAATACTTTTACCGACTTCTCTAAAGTGATATATTTTGATGCGAAAAAAGCGCCAATGGCAATGCCAACGCCGACAGTTGCAATTAGGTATGAAGACTCTTTAAACGTAAAGTCTAAAGCCAAGATAGCCCAAGTGATGACCACAAATTTAAGTGTGGCCCCAGCGCCCCAGAATAGCGTAGTAACCGCTAATGATACTTGCCCTAAGGGATCTTTCCACAAAGCAAAGAAAGCGTGTCTGAAGTCCTTTAAAATGTACTTGAGTGACTTTTGTTCTAGCTTATGATCAATAGGAAGCTTGGGAATAAAGTAGTTAAACACGGAAGCAGTTAGGTATAAACCACCAATGAGCCACATGGCCGCATCAAGACTCTCACTGGCAAAGCCACCTAATATCGTACCTAGAATAATCGCAATAACAGTAGAACCTTCCATCCAACCATTGGCTTCAACTAGTTGCTCACTCGGTAATAACTCAGTCATGATGCCATATTTGGCTGGAGAGTAAGCGGCGGCACCAATCCCAACAATGCCATATGCGAATAAAGGGTGCATGCCTAAGATCATGGCTAAACAACCAATCACCTTTACTAAGTTCGTAAAGAACATCACGCTACCTTTAGGAAATGCATCTGCAATCGGACCGACGAAAGGTGCCAGAAGGATATATGAAATGACAAAGAATTGTTGCAATAATGGCGTGTGCCATAGCGGCGCAGATATAGAAGCTAGCATGGCAATTGCTGCAAAAAGGAGTGCATTATCAGCCAGTGCAGATAGGAACTGCGCAATCAAGATAATATAGAATTTATTAGCCACTACGTTGAGCTACTTGGTTTTTTAGAGGGCATGTTAATTTTGGTTTTATAAAACCTCTGCCGCAAAATCAGCCAATCGAGAGCGTTCACCACGGATAAGTGTCATATGGCCATTATATGGCCAGCCTTTAAAGCGGTCTACAACATAGGTTAAACCGGAGCTACCTTCTGTCAAATAAGGCGTGTCGATTTGTTCAATATTACCTAAACAAACCACTTTTGTTCCAGGCCCTGCACGTGTAATCAGCGTTTTCATCTGCTTAGGCGTTAAATTTTGCGCTTCATCAATAATCAAGAATTTTTTTAAAAACGTACGGCCGCGCATAAAGTTGAGAGACTTTACTTTAATGCGTGTTCGGATTAAATCTTGTGTTGCCGCACGACCCCACTCCCCAGCATCTTCATCTGTTTGATTCAATACGTCTAAATTATCTTCTAAGGCGCCCATCCAGGGTCCCATTTTCTCTTCCTCAGTCCCCGGTAGGAAACCAATGTCCTCACCAACTGGAACAGTAACGCGAGTCATAATAATTTCTGAATAGGTTTTTTTATCCAGTGTTTGTGTAAGAGCTGCGGCTAATGTCAGCAACGTTTTCCCTGTGCCAGCTTGACCAAGCAGGGTAACAAAATCAATTTCAGGATCCATGAGTAAATTTAAAGCAAAGTTTTGTTCAGGATTGCGCGCTGTAATGCCCCATACATTATGTTTAGAATTGGTATGATCCTGAATGACTTCTAGTACTGCATTATTATTTTCAACTTTACGGACAATGGCATGAAAAGACTTTTCGTAGTCATAGAAAAGAAACTCGTTAATCATGAAGCTACTGATTAGTGGCCCTGTGATGCGGTAAAACATATTGCCTGATTCTTGCCACGACTCCATATCTTTACTATGGTTATCCCAGAAGTCTTTAGGTAACTGCTTACTACCACTGTGTAGGAGTTCGGTGTCTTGTAATACTTTATCGTTAAAGTAATCTTCTGCAGCAAGACCCATTGCGCGGGCTTTAATGCGAATATTGATGTCTTTACTCACCAGTACAACTTCACGATCAGTGTGCTGTTGATGTAAGTGGAGAACAACACTGATAATTTGATTATCAGCTTTGCTACCAGCTAGGCCTGGGAGGTTGGTGTCAACTTGGTTGGTTTGTAAAAATAATCGGCCAGCAACATGACGGTTACCTTGAATCGCCAGTGGACAGCCTTTTTCTAAATCAATTAAATCAGTACCAACAATTTCTTCCAGGTAACGGCTGGCTTGTCTTGCATTTCGGGCAACCTCTGTGAGGCCTTTTTTATTATTATCTAGCTCCTCAAGTGTAACCATTGGCAAAAATATATCATGTTCCTCAAACCTAAAGAGTGATGAAGGGTCATGCATGAGTACATTTGTATCGAGCACAAAAAGTTTTGCGTTTGCCGTGTTCTTTTTTGTCATGAGCTTTCTTAGGTCATTAAATAAATTTGGATATTAAATTTGAGTCATAAAATAATTAAATCGATTTTACGAATGCCAGCACTTCTTCTACATGGTCAGCTACCTTTACTTTACGCCACTCTTGAATAACCACACCATTTTTATTGATGACAAAAGTACTCCGCTGTATGCCACGCACTTGTTTACCATACATATTTTTGATTTTAATGACATCGAAAATTTGGCAGGCTTTTTCTTCAGAGTCTGATAACAGTTCGAACGGAAAGCTAAACTTAACTTTAAAGTTTTCATGCGACTTAAGGCTGTCACGAGAGACGCCGACTATTTCAGTATTGGCTGCTTGGAACTCGCTATATAAATCTCTGAATTCCATGCCTTGTGTTGTACATCCCGGAGTCGAGTCTTTTGGATAGAAGTAGACAATGAGGTTTTTGCCAATGTAGTCAGATAGTTTGAATGAATGACCGCTAGTTGCAGGAAGTTCGAAATCTGGAACAGTTTTATTGAGCATAAATTTTATGAATGGTTCTTATATAGTTATATTAATTACACTTCTATTGTTGTAAAAATTAAGAATTAAAGCAAGCATATTCGCAATAATTTTTTTACAAGGATGTGGTTCATTTCTACGGGAATTTCAGCATAATTACTGCGGGAAGTATAATATGATTTTTGTTCCCTTTGGCTCTGCTGATTGGAAGTCAATTTGACCGTTCAGTACTTCGCATGCTTTAAATGCAAAGGGAATGCCTAGCCCAGTGCCAAAGCGTTTAGTTGATTTTCCTGGGCTCAGTGCGTTTGGGTCAGGTTTAAATGGCATGCCGCTGCCTGCATCAATAATGCTAATGTTTAATATTGCTTCATTGATCTCTGCATTTATTTTAATCTCACTATTTTGTGATGAAGCTTCAATTGCATTCAAAATAAGGTTGTAAAATAGCTGTTCTAATAAATGTCCGTCGGTCAAAATTTCTTGATCTTTTATTGCTATTCTTTTGATAAGTTTTATGTTTTTTTCTGATAATTTTTGTTGTAACGGAATAAGCGCATTGGTCATGACTTTATCGAGTGATGCTTTGCTTAATGCTGGTTTTACTGGATGTAAGTAAGCCAATAAAGATGTTGTCCAGCGTTCTAGTCTGTCGACAGTATTTATAATGCCGCTAATGGAGTCTAGCGTGTCTTTGTCACCTTCTTTTATGTCAACGACTTGTGCCGTTGCGCGAATGCTAGCTAGGGGGTTGCGAATATTATGTGCCAGCATTGGCACTAGTAAACCCAACGCAGCTTGTTTCTCAGTACGCACTAAAGCATCACGACTTTCGGCCAAGTCGTCAGCCATCTTATTAATTTCTTGAGAAAGTATGGATAGCTCTTCTGCACCAGCATCAGGTACTTTGTGTTGCAAATTGCCTTGACTGATTTCTTTAGTTGCTTTCATGATGGCGTTAATTGGATTAACAATCGCACGTTTCAGTAGTATGCGAGAAAGTATTAACAATAGACCTGCAAGTAGAATTGGAATACCCAATATAATAATTGATGTTCTTTTTGCTTTTTGTAGCCGCTCTTTCATTTCATTTTGTTTGAGCGCGAGTAAATCTTCCGCACGCTTAGAAACCGTTTCATAACGGCTAAAAATACCCGTTTCCATATCTTGGTAGAGCATTTTGCGTGACGCTTCATTTGGGCTAATTTGATATTGGTTAAACATATCAGGCGCATTAGTTGCAAAGACCTTGTAGTTTTCTTTTAAATCAGCAATGGCTTTTTTTTCCTCTGTACCTACCGCTAATTTTTCTAGCTTCTGGAAGTGCTGCAAAATGGATGTTGTATAAGTGTTGTATTCTGCCTTGGCGTTCTGGTCGCTTAATAAGTAGGCATCAAATAACTCTTTCATTTGCCGATATAAGTCACCACGCGTTTGTTGGACTTCTTGTACTAAAAAATGAATGCGTTGCGATTCTTGTGATGATTTATCCCAAAGGTGAATGCCAAAACCACCGCCCATAACAGCAATAATAATCAGCGCAATAAAAATAAGTTCATGACCTAATAGTAAGTCACGCAAGGCCCTTGTTTTTGCTGGTTTGCTTAAATTAGCCATTAGCTAATTTAAAGCTAACGGGGATTGTAATGTTAAACGAGCGACCCTGTAGCGCTTTGGGAGGGGCTGGGAATGGAGAAGCTTTTTTAACCATAGCTAAAGCGCGGTTGTCTAATGCCCTACGGCCACTACTTTCACGAACATTCGCTGAAATCACGTTGCCATCACTGTCAATTTTAAGATCGAGTAGTGCAGTACCTTGCCAGCCACGTCTCTGCGCAATTTTAGGGTACGATTTATGTTTTGCAATGGCACTCCCTAATAAACGACCATAAGCATCTTTTGCACTGTTTATATCGGCTTGACTCGGCGCAGGTGGAGGTGGAGGTGGAGGCGGGGATAGTTCAACAGGAGTTGGGGGTACAATGACTTCTGCTACTTCCCCAACAGTTGGCTGTACTGCAATAATATCTTGTGGTGTTACTTCAGGTTGCTCTACCGGCATAGGCGCTTGTTTTTTTATTGGCTTTGGCTTGACAACCGGCTTTGGTTTTTTCTTGATTGGTTTTGGCGGTTCATGAGTATCGATAGGTGGTAATGGCTCTGCAGCAGGTGCTGCTGGGGCTGGTTGTTGTAGCTCGATTTTTAGTACCTGTGGTTTGTTTGGTTCACTAGAGAAGCCAAAGCTTGGCACGACGACAGCGACGAGTGCATGCAATAACATGGAAGCGGTAATCGCCCAAATAATGCCGTTTCCATCAAGTCGATGGTTGTTAATTGAAAGTTCCAAAGTAAGGTGCCAGAATAAGTTGCTGTAAAAAGGTAAGCCGTTGATTATACTATGGCTAGGATTGGTTTACTAAGGTGAAAAACTGGCTTCTATAAGCCAAATTATTAACTTTATGTTAAATAAGCCCTTCAAATATTTGTATATTCACGGTAGTCCCTGCTTCACAATGCCCAACGAACTCATCCAGCACAATAAAACAATTGGCTAGACTCATGCTGCTTAATATCCCAGAGCCTTGATTCGCTAATGGTTTTACTTTCCATACACCACTTTCTTCAAATAAAATGCCACGCTGAAATTCTGTGCGGCCTTTTGCTTTTTTAATAGATGCTGTGCATTCTACTTTAAACACCGGTATAGGTTTGACTGTATTGCCCATCAGAGCCAATACGGCTTGCTGCACAAATTGATAAAACGTCACCATGGTGGAAACTGGGTTGCCAGGTAAGCCGAAGTAGTGCGCATTGCCCACTTTCCCATAGGCTAGCGGACGACCTGGTTTCATATTGATTTTCCAAAATAACACTTCACCATGTTTGCTCAGCAGTGATTTCATATAATCCGCTTCACCAACGGAGACGCCGCCACTGGTTAATACGACATCATGTTCACCTGCTGCTTTCAGTAAGGCGGCTTCTAGCAGCTCTGGCTGGTCTGGCACAACGCCTAAATCCGTAATGGATACGTTTAATTGGCTGAGCATGCCGTAAATCGTGTAACGATTGCTGTCGTAAATTTGACCTTGCTCAAGAGGCTTGCCGACGCTAACTAATTCATCGCCCGTACTGAAAAATGCCACTTTTAATTGACGGTGTACGGTAACATCTGCAACGCCTAAGGATGCTAGCAGACCTAAGTCGGCCGCTTGCATTTGATGGCCTTTACTCAATACGGTGTCACCACTTTTCAAATCTTCGCCTGCAAAGCGCACATTCGAACCCGCTGCTGGCACTTCTAATATATTGATGTATTCACCTTTGTTGACGGCTTTTTCCTGCATGACTATCGTATCAGTCCCTTTTGGAATCACAGCACCAGTCATTATTTTGACGCATTCGCTGGCTTTGACTTCGCCATCAAACGGTCTACCCGCAAATGCAGTACCAATGATTTTAATCATTTTAATACCGTCGCTATGTTTGAAAGCAAAGCCATCCATGGCGCTATTATTATAATTGGGCACGTTGTTCGGTGACACCACATCCTTTGCAAGCATGCGGCCCAAACTCTCACGGATTGGTAAGGCTTCAGTCTCTATCACTGGCGTTAAAAATTGTTGAATAAATGCGCGTGCCTGCTGCACTGACATTGCATTAGGGTCATAATCATCCATACAGCTTGGGTTGGTCGCTAGTTGGTTTAATGTTGCTTTAGGCATGTGTTGTTTGTATCCAATGCATAATAAATGTACAAATTGCCGTCGTATCGTTTAGCTCTAATTGTGGTTTGGTGCAGTCAATTGTTTCATCGCATGCGATCGCGATAACATTAGAGTCACCTTCGGCCAGCAAGGGCAAGCCCAGACTAGGACGGTGTATTTCAATTTTAGTGATCTTGGTTTGTTTGAAACCTTCCACTAAAATTAAATCAGCATAAGTGTGATCTAGTTGCGCCAATAGCGATGATAAATCTGCTTCGCCACTATCATCTGGCGTGCGTTCCACCTCGGTCATTAGTGCCCAACGCTTTCCAGAAGCAATCAGCGTTTGCACGGCACCTGCTTCGCGGATGTTGTAACTATCTTTGCCAGGGTGGTCAATATCAAATTTGTGATGGGCATGTTTAATCACGGAAACACGGATATTGTGTTTAGCTAATTCAGGTATTAGCTTGGTAATGACCGTTGTTTTTCCCGAGTTACTCCCTGATGCAACGATGCCAAGAATAGGTGTCTTATGCATATTCTAGTTTAAGTGCTAACGCATCTAACGCTTCGAAAGTATTTAAATTCACAAAAGCTTCACTCACATCATTGAATTCGACTTCAATATACTGATGGCTTTTTTGCCAAGTACTGACTCTACGCTCACCTTGGTCTATGTACTCTAACAGGGAAGGCAATACGGTTTTTTTCATTAAACAAAAGACGGAATAGGTATCACCTGCACTTTTTGCGACCGCAATATCTGCTTCTTTATCAGTTAAGGCCTTCATTAACCGCCCAACTAAATCTTCAGGTAAGAGCGGTGAGTCACATGGGACTGTTAATATGTAATCGTGCTTCCCATTTTTTAAACCTAGTGCAAAACCCGCTAATGGGCCGATAAAGTTTGCATGCTCATCTTTGAGTACCTGCAAGTTGAATGTTTCATACCGGTCAATCTCACGATTAGCATTAATGAGGACTTCATCGACTTGCGGCATTAGCCGCTCGATCACGTGCTGGACTAACGGTTTATTGAGAAGTGGCACTAAACCTTTGTCTGCGCCGCCCATGCGATTGGCTTGCCCGCCCGCTAAAATAATGGCTGAAATACTCAATTGTTTAACCCCCTGTATGAGACATGAAACGCACAACGGCAGGCGCAGCGCGTTTTAAATCAAAATCATGTCCTTTTGGTTTGACTTTCATGCTGTTGATAATGGCTTCGATTAAAGGTGCATCATCGTTTGGATGCGCGCGTAATAAAGGCATTAATTCCACTTTATCTTCTTGACCTAAGCATAAGTAAAGCTCGCCTTGGCAGGTGATGCGGACACGATTGCAACTCTCGCAAAAGTTATGACTATGCGGGGAAATAAACCCAATCTTTGTTTGCGTATCATTGACACGCCAATATTTTGCAGGCCCTCCTGTTGACTCGGTGCTAGATAGAAGCGAGTACTTACTTTTAAGCTGTTTTAGTGTATCAGAATTACTGACAAAGGTGTTCTCACGTACGTGGTTCACATCGCCGAGCGGCATCTCTTCAATAAAGCTAATGTCGATTTGCTTATCAATGGCAAACTGCACTAAGTCAAAGACTTCATCATCATTGGTGCCACGCATTAATACCGTGTTGAGCTTGATGCCTTCAAAGCCTGTTGCAATCGCGCTATCGATCCCTGCGAGTACTTTGTTTAAATCGCCTGTACGAGTGATAGCTTTGAAGCGTTCAGCATTCAGGCTATCCACGGAAATGTTAATGCGTTTGACGCCAGATTTTTTTAGCCCATCAGCTTGTTTACTCAGTTGACTGCCATTGGTCGTCACCACCAATTCATCTAAGCCGTCTAATTGACCAATCTTATCAAACAGCCATAACGCATTTTTACGCACTAACGGTTCGCCGCCAGTGATGCGTACTTTGTTGACACCCAGCTGAACAAACACATTCACAATGCGAGCACACTCTTCTAAACTCAAGACGTCATTACGCGATAAAAACGTCATGTCTTCCGCCATGCAATATTGGCAGCGGAAGTCGCAACGATCGGTAATGGATAGACGAATATAGTCGACTTTTCTGCCGAATTGGTCGATCAATCTACTCGGAAGTTTGTTTGGAATGGCATCCATAAAAAAATAAGGGTTATTGAGTGGTGAACTAATCATTATTCTAAGCCCTTTTCGGGCTTTAATAACAATAGTTTTAGGTATATGATAACGTATTATATACAATTCATTAACATTTGGAGTTAGTTTTGGCGAATCAGCTTTCCGCGGCGGAGTTAGACAGAATAAAAGCCCACATTTTGGGCCATCAGGGGATGCCTGGTGGCTTGATGCCTTTAATGCATACAATTCAAGATGATATTGGATATGTGCCCGAAGAGGTGTATCCGCTCGTTTCAAAAGCCATGGCATTATCGGTGGCTGAAGTGCATGGGTTTGTGAGCTTTTACCATCACTTTAGAACCCACCCTGTTGGCAAGCATGTGTTGCAAGTGTGCCGTGCAGAATCCTGCCAAGCCATGGGCTCTGAAAAGTTGGAGGCAGACATTAAAGCCAAGTTAGGTATTGATTATCACGAAACGACAGCCGATGGGAAAGTGACCTTGTTGCCTGTGTATTGTTTGGGTAATTGTGCCTGTTCACCTGCGGTGATGATGGATGATGATGTGTATGGGCGTGTTGATATGGAGCAAGTAGAAGAGTTAGTGAGTGAGGTCAGCAATGGTTAAAGTTTATATTCCTCGCGACTCTACGGCATTATCGGTAGGCGCAGACAGAACTGCAAAAGCGATTCAAGCAGAAGCTGAAAAACGTGGTGCAGACATTACAATTATTCGCAATGGATCACGGGGTCTCTTTTGGATAGAGCCAATGATTGAGGTGGAAACGCCGAAAGGTCGTGTGGCTTATGCGCCAGTTAAACCAAAAGATGTGGCGAGTTTATTTGATGCTGATTTTATCAATGGCGGCGATCATGCTTTATCGCTTGGCTTAACTGAAGAAATCCCATACTTGAAAAATCAGCAACGCTTAACATTTGCCCGTGCAGGTATTACTGATCCTGTTTCATTAGAAGACTATATTGCATATGACGGCTATAAAGGTTTAAAAAATGCATTGGCAATGACGCAAGAAGACATTGTTAAGGCCGTGACTGATTCAGGTTTGCGTGGGCGTGGTGGTGCTGCGTTTCCAACGGGTATTAAATGGAATACGGTATTAGGTGCTAAAGGCGCACAAAAATATATTGTTTGTAATGCTGATGAAGGCGATTCAGGCACTTTCTCTGACCGCATGGTCATGGAAGATGATCCTTATGTATTAATTGAAGGAATGACCATTGCTGGTCTCGCTGTTGGTGCAACACAGGGCTATATCTATTTGCGTAGTGAGTACCCACATGCGCTGCATATTTTGAATGAAGCGATTGATAAAGCCAATGTGGCTGGCTACTTGGGTGATGATGTTTGTGGTTCAGGTAAAAGCTTTCAGATGGAAGTCCGCCGAGCAGCAGGTGCCTATGTTTGTGGTGAAGAGACTTCATTGTTAGAAAGCTTAGAAGGGAAACGTGGTTTAGTACGATTTAAACCACCACTACCTGCGATAGAAGGTTTATTTGGGAAACCAACCGTAGTCAATAATGTCATAAGTTTAGCAACCATACCGATTATTTTAGATAAAGGCGCACAGTATTATGCTGATTATGGCATGGGACGCTCACGTGGCACATTGCCAATTCAATTGGCAGGGAATATTAAATGCGGTGGCTTGGTAGAGTTGGCGTTTGGCATCACCTTAAGAGAGCTGCTGTATGACTATGGAGGTGGCTCTGCCAGTGGTAGGCCAATCCGCGCAGTGCAAGTGGGCGGACCCTTAGGCGCATACTTGCCAGAGAGCCAGTTTGATACACCAATAGATTACGAGTCATTTCAAAAGCTTTGGGCGGTACTTGGTCATGGTGGTATTGTTGTATTTGATGACACTGTCAATATGGCGAAAATGGCGCGTTATGCCTTTGAATTCTGCTCTATTGAAAGTTGTGGAAAATGTACGCCATGCCGCATTGGTGCAACACGTGGTGTGGAAGTGATGGATAAAATTACATCAGGTACGGAACACACCAAAAATATACAAGTGTTACGTGATTTGTCTGACACCATGCTGAATGGTTCATTATGTGCCTTGGGAGGCATGACGCCTTACCCAGTCATCAGCGCATTGAATCACTTTGGGGAAGACTTTGGTTTGAATAAGGGACTTAACGAAAAAGAAGGTGCCGCTTAATCGCGGTAAAGGATAGCATCATGGATGATATTAAATATACAGCGACAGCGCCAAAAAGTCTGAAATACGACCCTGATAAAGATTACGGCACACCAAAAAAAAACAGTGACACCTTAGTGACATTGAATATTGATGGTGTTGATGTGACCGTACCTGAGGGCACTTCTATTATGCATGCTGCTCAACTTGGTGGCGTGACGGTACCAAAATTATGCGCTACCGATTCATTAGAGCCATTTGGCTCTTGCCGCTTGTGCTTAGTTGAAATCGAGGGCCGCCGTGGCATGCCTGCTTCTTGTACGACGCCAGTAGCCGACGGCATAAAAGTAAAAACACAAACCAAAGCTTTGGCTGATACTCGCCGTGGTGTAATGGAGCTGTATATATCAGACCATCCGCTAGATTGTTTAACATGCGCTGCGAATGGTGATTGTGAATTGCAAGACATGGCAGGCGCGGTTGGTCTACGCGAAGTCCGTTATGGATACGAAGGCGAGAACCATCTCAAGGCAGAAAAGGATGAAAGTAATCCTTACTTCACCTTTGACCCTTCCAAATGTATCGTCTGCTCACGTTGCGTACGTGCTTGTGAAGAAACGCAGGGGACATTTGCCTTGACGATTGAGGGCCGTGGTTTTGATAGTAAAGTGTCCGCAGGGAATAAAGACTTTATGGATTCGGAGTGTGTGTCCTGTGGTGCTTGTGTGCAAGCTTGCCCAACGGCAACCTTGATGGATAAAACTGTGATTGAGTCGGGCACACCAGAGCATAAAGTGACGACAACCTGTGCTTATTGTGGCGTGGGCTGTAGTTTTAATGCTGAAATGAAAGGTGATGAAGTCGTCCGAATGACGCCTAATAAAGATGGCGGTGCAAATCATGGACATTCTTGCGTAAAAGGCCGCTTTGCATGGGGTTATGCAACACATCAAGACCGCATCACAACACCGATGATTCGTAAAAGTATTCATGATGAATGGCAGCAAGTCAGTTGGGATGAAGCGATTGCATATGCAGCCAGTGAAATCAAACGTATCCAAGCTAAATATGGCAAAGACTCTGCTGGCGGCATTACTTCATCACGTTGTACTAATGAAGAAGTGTATGTGACTCAGAAGTTAGTGCGTGCGGTATTTGGTAGTAACAATGTCGATACTTGCGCTCGCGTTTGCCATAGCCCAACCGGTTATGGTTTGAAGCAAACCTTGGGGGAGTCCGCAGGTACGCAAACCTTTGATTCTGTCATGAAGTCAGATGTGATTTTTGTAATGGGCTCAAACCCAACGGATGCACACCCAGTATTTGCTTCGCAAATGAAGCGCCGTTTACGTGAGGGTGCCAAGCTAATAGTGGCTGATCCACGTGCGATTGATTTGGTTGAAAATTCACCGCATGTTCGTGCTGATTATCACCTAAATTTAAGACCTGGTACAAACGTTGCGCTAATTTCTGCAATGGCGCATGTGGTTGTGACAGAAGGTTTGGCGCGAGAGGATTTTGTCAAGGCGCGCTGTGAGTGGGAGTCGTTTGAAGTGTGGTGTGACTTTGTGGCAAAGCCAGAAAACTCACCAGAAGCACTAGAAAAAGAGCTTGGCGTTGATGCTGAAAAAGTACGAAAGGCGGCACGGTTATTTGCTACTGGCGGAAACGGTTCAATCTACTATGGTTTGGGTGTGACTGAACATAGCCAAGGATCAACTGCAGTGATGGGCATTGCTAACTTAGCAATGGCAACAGGCAATGTTGGTCGAGAAGGTGTTGGTGTGAATCCATTGCGGGGGCAAAATAATGTGCAAGGGTCCTGTGATATGGGCTCTATGCCGCACGAGTTTCCAGGTTATCGCCATGTACAAGATGATGAAGCGCGTGCTGAATTTGAAGCGGCTTGGGGCGTTCCACTTAGCGCGGATCCGGGCTTGCGCATTCCAAACATGTTGGATTTGGCGGTGGAAGGCAGCTTTAAAGCACTCTATTGTATTGGTGAGGATATTGTACAATCTGACCCTGATACCAAACATGTAACGCATGCTTTAGAAAGTATGGAGTGCGTGATTGTGCAAGATTTATTCTTGAATGAAACGGCCATGTTTGCCCATGTATTTTTCCCTGGGGCATCATTTCTAGAGAAAAATGGTACGTTTACCAATGCTGAACGCCGCATCTCACCTGTACGTAAAGTAATGGCACCTAAAAACGGAATGGAAGATTGGGAAATTACCGCCAAGCTTTCAGAGGCTTTAGGCTACCCAATGCAATACAATCATGCCAGCGAAATTATGGATGAAATTGCAAAGCTGACACCGACGTTTAAAGGCGTGAGTTTTGCAAAATTAGATGAACTGGGCAGCATACAATGGCCATGTAATGATGAGGCCCCAACGGGTACGCCAACCATGCATGTCGATGAATTTGTTCGAGGAAAAGGTAAGTTTTATATCACCCAATATGTGGCAACGACTGAAAAAGTAAATGGAAAATACCCGTTAATTTTAACGACTGGCCGCATTCTCAGCCAATACAATGTTGGCGCACAATCGCGCCGCACACAAAATGTCGCATGGCACCATGAAGATGTGATCGAATTGCATCCACACGATGCAGAGGAGCGCGCGGTTCAAGAGGGGGATTGGGTTAGTATTGCTAGTCGCTCAGGAGAAACTGTGCTGCGAGCAATCATTACAGAGCGTGTGCAGCCAGGTGTGGTGTATACCACTTTCCATCACCCTGAATCAGGTGCAAATGTCATTACGACTGATAACTCAGATTGGGCAACGAACTGCCCAGAGTATAAAGTGACGGCTGTACAAGTGGCTAAAGTGAATCAGATATCAGACTGGCAAAAAGAATACAAAACATTTAGTAAGTCACAAATTGAACTGACGAGGGTTTTGCCGACTAAGCCTGCGGTAGTTGAATAAATAACATTGGCATGAAGTCACCTTTTACTAAAGGTATTACAAGACCAGTACAAGAATACACTGTGCAGCGCTGGCGTGATGGTGAGCTTGAAAAAGCCAACGATCAGTTGGCAGAAGAAGTGCCAGTTGCGTTAGTGTATAACGGCGTTTCACATGCAGTGATGTTGGCAAGCCCACAAGATTTGGAAGATTTTGCCCTGGGATTTTCATTGACTGAAGGGATATTGCAAGATAAAAGCGAGCTGTATGGTGTGGAAATACAAGTGCAAGAAAATGGCATGGAATTGCAGGTCGAGATTGCTACTGAACGGTTTGTGAAACTTAAAGATCATCGGAGGAATATTGCAGGGCGTACCGGCTGTGGCTTATGTGGAGCTGAAAGTTTAACGCAAGTATTTCGATTGCCAGTCGCTAATGATAGTGTAACTGCATTGCAGCCAATCAGTATGGAAAGTATTTTTAAGGCGCATGACAGTATTCGTGCTTTGCAACCGATGCAGAAGCTAACTGGAGCAACACACGCTTGTGCTTGGGCCGATAGTGGTGGTGTCATCCACTATGTCCGAGAAGATGTTGGAAGGCATAATGCACTGGATAAATTGTTAGGTGCTTTATGTAAGCAAGAGGTGAAGGGTGGTTTTATCTTAACGACAAGTCGTGCCAGTTACGAAATGGTGCAAAAAGTGACCATGATGGGATTTGATTTGTTAGCGGCTATTTCCGCACCGACAGGGTTGGCCGTGCGTATTGCAGAGGCGTATGGGGTTACCTTGTTAGGGTTTGTGAGAGATCAACAATATGTGGCTTACAGTCACGCGAATAGAATGACAGAATAGGGCAAGGAAAGTATGGAAGCAGATAAATTAATCGTGATGGCCAATCAAATTGGTGACTTCTTTGAAGCCTACCCAAGCAAGGAGCAGGTTGAGGCGGGTATTGCTGGTCATTTAAAAGCATTTTGGAATTCAGTCATGATTAATGCCATATTAGCACACGTGAAGGAGAATGATGGACAAGGCTTACATCCAAGTGTAAAAGCGGCTATTCAGCAACACTTAGCTTAGGTGCTTTGGATTTGAATATTAAAAGGGCTTGAATATTTAATGGAGCTTGTTTCAAATGGATTGCTAATAGCACCTATTATTTTTATTGCCGCACTGCTTTACTCTTCAGTTGGACACGGTGGTGCATCTGGCTATATCGCTGTGATGGCGTTGATGAGTATCGCCCCAGAAAGTATGCGACCAGCAGCATTGGCTTTAAATGTGCTGGTCAGTGCAATTGCGCTGTATAAGTTTTACAAAGTAAAAGCTTTCTCTTGGCAGTTGTTACTCCCTATTATTGCTGGATCGATACCACTTGCTTTTGTTGGCGGTCAAATTTCATTGCCATCTCATATTTATAAGCCAGTGATTGGTCTTGTGTTAATCATTGCTGCTTGGCAGATTTATCGTAAATCTAGCTTTGTACCAGTAAAAATTAAACAACCACCAAATAAGTTATCGTTAATCGGTATGGGGGCTGGTTTAGGTTTGTTATCAGGTTTGACGGGCGTTGGCGGTGGTATTTTTTTAAGCCCTATTCTTATTTTAATGAACTGGGCAGAAACCAAAATGATTTCCGGTATTGCGGCGGCTTTTATTTTGGTTAACTCTATTGCAGGTTTGGCCGGTGTATTAACGCAACCTTATCAGCTACCAAATGGTTTGGCCTTTTGGGCATTGGCTGCTGTGGCTGGTGGTTTGATTGGTGCGGAGTATGGTAGTCGCCGTCTAGCAAACCCTGCAATTAGAAAGTTGCTAGCACTGGTACTAGTCGTTGCTGGTATTAAGATGCTATTGACGGGCTAGGGCGTTCGTTGAAATAGCCTAAAGCTCTCTTTACGCTCACTGATGCGTTTCCCCCCCCAAATATAATCCCAATTTTCATCAAGCATGACTTCCGTCGGGTCGCGTTTGTCTTGAATTAAAAACAAATCACAACTAGACTCTTCGCCCGACTCGCTAGGCTGTGTTTTAACATTGGCATAATAATGCAGCAAGTCTCTCTGGGCATCACCTACATCTTTGCTCGTAATGCAGCTGTAATCTGTAGGGAGTACATTTTTAAAACTAGTGAAAACATCATGATAACTACGTGCTGAATCAATGATGGGTAGCCATAATGTCATTAGTAATGTCCATGTGAATGTCATACCAATGGCCCAATTTGTTGCTACTGCACGATTCGAATGTTTAGAGCGAAACGTAGCAAAAAGCCATATCAATGTAATGGCAGAAGCTAAAACAAGCGCTAGAACACTGAAATCTAACTTAGTAAGACCCGATAAAAAGATTAAGCGCTCTTTTAGCTTTTCAGGGCTTCCTGACATCATGGCTCCCCAGCCTAGCCAAATAAGCGTGCCCATTAATCCGAATAAAATGAGCCCGAACCAGTTTAATGAGCTTGCAGCACCACGTTTCAATGTTTCTATACTGCCACCAGCTAGTGCCGTTAATGGAATTAACAATGGCAGTGCGTAAATGTCTTTATGTTCGCCGAGGAAGCCTATGCTAATAAAAGCGGTAATAAAAAACGTGATGCATAATTGAAATCTTGGTTGATTGAATAGTTGTGCGCGATAGCGCCACAACCCCCATACCGCCAACGGTAATGAAGGCCAAGCGTACCAAAGTAATAGGTTGAGGAAGTAAAAGTGACCAGGGGTAGTTATTCCTTCCATTGATTTTTCTAACCACCCATAAAAAAGTGAAGGCTCTAAACTTAAATAGAGTAACGACCAGCCTAATATCATTGGGCTTGCAATTAAGGTTGCCATGGCGGCTACTTTAGCTAAGCGTAGTGTACGCCAGCGTTTGAAAAAAGAAGGTAGTGCGATGCCAGTGAGTAAGATGATGCTAAGTGGAAGTAAGCCTGTTGATAAGAAGCTAACCCCCATTCCAAGCCCTAATAAACCACTTGCTCTGTAAGGGCGTCTTTTGGCAAGCGCGAGCGCATAAAAACAAGTAGCTGTACCTGCTAATGCTGAAACTGCAGGAGAAATAAGGTGTGCACTGATGATCAAACCAATGGTGCTAATGAAGATAAAGGAGGTTTGCCGGCCAACACCTCTTCCCCAGAACTCTCTTCCAGTCATGCCAATCATGAGTAAGGTAATCAACATCCACAAGCCAGTCGCAATGCGTGCGCCATCATGCATGGGCAGTATGCCATTAAACACTTTGGCAGTTAGTGCAGCGCTTAAATAATAGAGTGGAGGGTTGGTCGCTTGATTGCTGCTGGCTGAAGTTGGTGCGAGGTAGTGACCATTATCCAATACGTTTTTAATGGTGCTGATCGCATCTGACTCAAATGGCTTCCATGGTTCATGCCCAATTAAACCCATGAGTAACCAAGCAGCACATAATAGAATCAGTAAGCGAACTTTGGCTCTGTCACCGACGCGCGCACGCGGCGTAGACATATTGCCCTGCCAGTCATGTTCGAGGTTAAAACGCATATGTAGTTTTATGGCCTAGTTGTATGGTTGGTCATTATGGTTGGTTATATAGTTGCGTTCGTGGTTTAGCTTAATCAAATCATTTTAACATTGTGAAAATGATGCGGTTGCATTTTGCCCATAAAAAAAGGCAGCTCAGCTGCCTTTTTAACTAAACGCCTTTTAACTGTCGGCGTGCTTAGTTTACATACCGTATTTCTTACGGAATTTATCAACACGGCCAGCCGTATCGAGAATCACTTGCTTACCAGTGTAGAAAGGGTGAGATTTTGATGAGACCTCAATCTTAACTAATGGATACTCTTTACCGTCTTCCCACTTGATTGTATCTCTAGCGTTAATGGTAGAGCGAGTTATAAAGCTAAAGTCTGCACCGATGTCTTGGAACACAACTTCTCTATATTCAGGGTGGATACCATCTTTCATAATATAACCTTATCTTTGTTTGTTAGCCGCTTTAAAGCAACTAAAATTAAATTCTTTTTCGCGAACTCAGCATTGTATTGCTTTTTAAACCGCTAAGCAAGTGAAAATGATGTGTTGGCTATGATTTAGATGCGGGATTAGCTACGACGCATGCTGTCAAAGAAGTCAGCATTATTTTTCGTTTGCTTGAGTTTGTCCAGTAAGAACTCCATCGCCTCTATATCATCCATAGGATAAAGTAGTTTGCGTAGTACCCAAATTTTCTGTAATACATCTTTTTCGATGAGTAATTCTTCGCGACGCGTGCTTGATTTATTCACGTTAATCGCAGGGTAGACACGCTTCTCTGCCATACGGCGATCCAAATGGACCTCCATATTGCCAGTGCCTTTAAACTCTTCGTAAATCACATCATCCATGCGTGAGCCGGTATCAACAAGCGCAGTAGCAATAATCGTGAGTGAGCCACCTTCTTCAATATTTCGTGCTGCACCAAAGAAACGCTTTGGCTTGTGCAATGCATTAGCATCAACACCACCTGAAAGCACTTTGCCTGATGATGGAATCACCGTATTGTATGCACGTGCTAAACGCGTAATCGAGTCTAATAGAATCACAACATCTTTTTTATGCTCGACTAAACGCTTGGCTTTTTCTAAAACCATTTCCGCCACTTGTAAATGGCGTGCAGCTGGCTCATCAAAAGTTGAAGCAACCACCTCACCTTTTACTGAGCGTGTCATTTCAGTCACTTCCTCTGGACGTTCATCAATCAGTAATACAATCAATGTGACGTCAGGATGGTTGACAGTAATGGCATGTGCAATATTTTGCATCATCACCGTTTTACCACTTTTTGGGCTAGCAACGAGTAGTGCACGTTGACCTTTACCAATTGGTGCGATGATATCAATCACACGACTAGTGATATTTTCTTCAGCTTTAATATCGCGCTCTAACGTCAGTGGTTCCGTAGGGAATAGCGGCGTTAAATTTTCAAACAATATTTTGTGTTTTGTATTCTCTGGCTTTTCACCATTCACGCTATCTACTTTGATTAATGCAAAATAGCGTTCACCATCTTTGGGTGTGCGAATCTCGCCTTGTACGCTATCGCCAGTGTGTAAATTAAAACGGCGAATTTGCGAAGGAGACACATAGATGTCTCCATGGCTGGCAAGGTATGAAGTGTCAGGAGAGCGTAAAAAGCCAAAACCATCCTGTAGTACTTCTAGCGTTCCATCGCCAAAGATATTGTCACCTTTTTTTGCTTTGTTTTTGAGGATGGCAAAAATAACATCTTGCTTGCGCATGCGGCTAGCATTGTCGACACCATCGGCAATTGCCATGTCGACTAGTTCAGTGACGGGTAAATGTTTAAGATCAGATAGATGCATGAAAAAGCTCGCTAGAAGAGGGTTTTAATAAAACGGTAATGAAAAGAATCTAGCTTCTGACTGACAAAAGCTAGGAGAGTCTTGTTAAATGTTGCTGTCAATAAATGCCATTAATTGGGATTTAGACAAAGCGCCAACTTTCGTGGCTTCTACATTGCCATTTTTAAACAACATTAATGTTGGAATGCCACGAATGCCATATTTAGGTGGCGTTTGTGGGTTGTCATCAATGTTTAGTTTGGCAATGGTTAAACGGTCAGCATATTCAGCTGAAATATCTTCTAGGATGGGTGCAATCATTTTGCATGGACCGCACCATTCTGCCCAGTAGTCTACTAAAACTGGTAATTGTGATTGCAGTACTTGTTCTTCGAAACTAGTATCGCTCAGATGGGTGATTTTTTCGCTCATGAGGACCTCAACGGTTGAATGTTAATTAGGTTTGCCAAGTATTTAACAAATGTAGCTTAACTTAACGTTAGTTTAACTAAAGTGTCGCTGCTTGATTTAACTGGCAGATTTATGTTTTATTAATAGCTTAAAAAGCCAAAGATTCTTGACAGAATTTGTTATATTATCTCTAACAGCATAGTATTGCAACATCTGCTGTACTCTATCAAGTGCTATCGTTGTTTTTAAGGGTATGCATCAGCGGAAAAAGGCCTTAATCAAGGTGGAGGCATCATGTTTTGATACGAAAGTATGTTTTATTAACACTATTGTTTGTTAGCTGCGGTGTGGCGCATGCAACAGAGGCTTTTGTACTAAAAGATATGTCTGGTGCAGAGCATCGGCTGAGTCAATACCTGGGCAAATGGGTCATTGTTAACTATTGGGCAACATGGTGTCCACCGTGCTTAGAAGAAGTGCCAGAGTTTGTCGCACTATATGATGAGCGACGAAATAAAGATGTGATGGTCATCGGTGTGGTGTTTGATTACGAAAGTATTAAAACAGTCAGTGATTACGTGGATGATATGTTGATATCTTACCCGATTGTGCTTGGAAATGACAACATCGTTAAACAAATCGGGCCTGCGGATGTGTTGCCAACTACTTATCTATTTAACCCTAAAGGGAAGTTGGTTAAAGTCAAGCGGGGGCTTGTCTCTAGACGCCATCTAGAGAAGGCTATGTTAGGGACAACCGCACGCGAAAAATAGCAGCCTTGCTAAGTAAGGCTAGCTTGCGGTTCGCTCTTTGGTGGATTTATTGACTCGCCCTTGCTGTTCAGAATGCTTAAGTTGTTTTCTTCAGCAAACTGCATGAGCTCTTCAAAACCATCAGGGTTGGCTGTTTTAAGTTGCATACCAACTGCTAAACAACGAACGCCATCAATCATTTCAGGTTTTAAGTAAGGTGAGTACCGTAATCGGCGGTCTTCACCAAACGTCGCGTAACTACTACAAATGCGGTCGACCCAGTCACTAGGGCGAAAGCGCTTACCTTCACGCGTAAGGCTTTGAATGATAATTTCTTGAGATGTGTTTTCCATGTTTCTTTAACGTCCTAATATTGCGATTAGTTTAATTCTGGTATTCAAATACTTTAACGACCTTCTCTACGCCATCCGTTGTGCGCGCAATTTCTGTGGCCAATGCGGCCTCACGCTCATTCACAATACCTAACAGGTAGGCAACCTTAGCCTCTGTCACGATTTTGACAGTGTTTGAAGAAAAGTTTTTTTCAGCTATAAATTTTGCTTTGATTTTCGAGGTGAGATAGGTGTCTTTCGCCCGGTCACTAATGGCGCTCTTAAAGCCAATGGTTAGCTCATTAGTGATGTTTTTTACACTCTTAACCGATTTTGTAATATTTTCTGCTTCGGCCTTAGCTTCTGCATTAGGTACTTCACCTGTTAACAACACACTCAGGTTGTAGCTAATCACATTGACATGTGCTTCATCACCTAATGCTTTTCTGATTTGTTGAACAGCTTTTATTTCAATGTTTTCATCTTCCAAGTAAATACCTGTTGTTCGTCTATCTAGCGCGACTGCGCCTCCAGCAACAGCGCCACCTACAGCCGCTGTAAAGCAGGCAGTGAGCTGTGTGCTAATCCCTGCAATGAGGATCATTTTAATAAGAAGTCTTGAAAAAGTTGACATAAATATTCCCTGAAAAATAGTGGCTTACTTGCGTTTTTATGCATGATACGCCGATTATGTTTCAAAAGCATTACGTAGCCATTCAATATGGTCTAAATGTGCTTTATTCATTAATATTGCATCAAAACGACAGGCGGAGTCTTTATACGTTTGCAGGAAGTGCTGCGCTGTCGCGATGAGTTTTTGCTGCTTCTGTTTGGTGATGCTCATTGCGGCGCTGCCAAATATGTCATTTGACCGCAATCTCACTTCGACAAAAACCAAGGTTTTTCCATCCTGCATAACCAAGTCGATTTCTCCAAAGCGGCAATTATAATTCTGTGCTACTAGCTTAAGTCCCTTTTGCGTTAAAAAAGTTGCAGCTAATTGTTCAGCGGCTGCACCCGTATTGTTTTTATTGATTTTCATGGGTTTACTTTTGTTGCTTATTTTTATTGTTCTATATAAAGCGCTTATTGTTTTTTTTAATAGCTGTTATAAACGCTTCGCGTTAAAATTTGTTTGATGACACAACCAACATTATATGTGGTCGCCACACCTATTGGCAATTTGGGTGATATGACCTTGCGCGCTTTAGATACCTTAAAGGCTGTTGATGCGATTGCCGCAGAAGATACGCGGCATACCTCGGGCTTGCTCAGCCGTTTTGGAATCTCGAAAAAACTCATTGCAGTACATCAACACAACGAACAGCAAGCTGCAAAATCGCTATTAACCCGAATTCAAGCGGGTGAAAGTATCGCTTTAGTCACTGATGCAGGTACACCCGGCATTAGTGACCCTGGTGCGATTGTCGTTGATGTATTACGAGAAGCTGGTGTGAATGTGGTGCCAGTGCCGGGCGCCAGTGCAGTGATTGCGGCACTATCGGCATCCGGTATTACCGATAATGGCTTTAGTTTTATTGGCTTTATGCCAGCCAGTGGCTCGCAACGGCGTAAAGCATTGACCGCTTTGCAAGTGGTGCAGCATACCCTCGCCTTTTACGAGGCGCCGCATCGTATTGTGGAGACGGTTAAAGATATGGCCGTTATTTTGGGCGGCGAGCGACGCATCACGATTGCACGTGAAATCACCAAAACATTTGAAACCTTTCATCGCTGCTTGCTGAGTGATGCGCAAGCATGGCTAGAGCATGATGCCAATCAGCAGCGTGGCGAGTTTGTTTTATTGGTTGAAGCCGCAGTGCTTAAAGAAGAGGCCGCCATTAATGATGATGCTGAGCGCACCCTTAAAGCTTTATTAGCTGAGTTGCCACTCAAGCAGGCTGTTAAGCTTGCTGTGGAGATTACGGGTGCTAAGAAGAATGACTTATACGAGCGCGCTCTTGAATTGAAAAATACAGATTAAATACAAGGTAGAATTAAGTATGATAAATAAGATAACGATTTCACGTCCAGACGACTGGCATTTACACTTAAGAGACGGCGCAGCGCTGCAAGCGGTTGTCACCGATACGGCAAAGCAATTTGGTCGCGCCATTGTCATGCCTAATTTACGGCCGCCTGTGACCAATGTGGCATTGGCAGGGGAATATCGTGAGCGAATTCTACAAGCGTTACCCTCAGATTCAACCTTCCAGCCACTCATGACGCTGTATTTGACCGATAAAACCACGACTGACGATATTCATGCTGCAAAAGCTAGTGGCTTTGTGCATGGCGTGAAGCTTTATCCTGCAGGTGCGACGACCAATTCTGATTCTGGTGTCACGAGTCTAGAGAAATGCGCTGGTGCCTTACAGGCGATGCAAGATGTTGGTATGCCTTTATTAGTGCATGGAGAAGTCACGGATGCCGATGTTGATGTGTTTGATCGTGAAAAAGTCTTTATTAATCGTCATATGAATTCGCTCATCGCTAATTATCCAGATTTAAAAGTGGTGTTCGAACACATTACTACAAAAGATGCCGCCGAGTTTGTTGCAGCCGCTGGCCCTAATGTTGCGGCAACCATTACCGTACATCATTTACTCATGAACCGTAATGACCTCTTTAAAGGCGGTATTCGCCCACACCATTATTGTTTGCCGATATTAAAGCGCGAAGAACATCGTTTGGCGTTAGTAAAAGCAGCAACGTCTGGCAGCCCTAAATTTTTCTTAGGCACAGATAGTGCACCCCATGCTAAAAATGCTAAAGAAACCAGTTGTGGTTGTGCCGGTATGTATACCGCCCATGCCGCTATTGAATTGTATACAGAAGCGTTTGAGGCTGCGAATGCTTTAGATAGGCTAGAAGGCTTCGCGAGTTTTTATGGCGCGGATTTTTACGGCTTGCCTAGAAATACTGAGCAAGTCACATTGACGAAAGAAAGCTGGCCTGTGCCGAATAGCTATCCTTATGATGGTGATGTGCTGGTGCCGTTAAGAGCTGGCGAAACCATCGATTGGAGGGTTGTTTAAAGCCATGACTTGGTATGTCTGGTTTATATTGAGTTTGCTCGCATTTGCTTTTCTGACTTACCTGTTGGCTAAGCGCGCGCGGCTGATGATGAAGAGTAAAGACGAAGAACTAATTGAACGTCTGTTGGAAGAAAAGTTTTGGGTCGGGCAGACTAAGGAACAGTTAATTAACTCTTTGGGTGAGCCGTTAGATGTTAATCAGAAGGTGCTTAAGACCAAGGTGAAAGAAGTTTGGAAGTATGAGCAGACGGGGAAGAATCGGTATGGGCTTAAAATCACCTTGGATGATGGGGTGGTTGTGGGGTGGAATCAGAAGTAGGGGTAATTGCTGCTAGAACCTATGGTGTATTGGATCAATAAACCTGTAGGACTTGATAGCCTATTTGTTATCAAAATAGGATAAGATATGACTACTAACCTCTATGATTTTCAATAGAAACAAGTGATTAAATCTTAGGAAAAGTAACTTCAAATTAAATAAAAGGTGTCTAAATAAGAGGTGTCAGGTCTTGCCTTTTGCCTTTTTAAAAAGCAGGAAAAAAGGGTCAGCTGTATTCGCGGTACTTCAATGCTTGGTTGTAAGACCTGACCCATTTCCCTATCTAAAGGGTGTCTTTGTAGGTGGGTTCAGCGAGGTTAGGTACCCGCAAGAGGTGTTCCCATTCTCGCTAGGCGCTATGCCCGTAAAAAGCATCATCAGCTTCGCTAGCCACTAAAGTGGCAAGTCAGTTGAGAAAGCGCTAAGTCAGTTGAGAAAGTACTAATTCGAATGTGAAGTTAGCCGGTAAGCCGGGTTTTGTCTTGTATTACTACAAGGACAGTCATTCATCTAGGCGTGCAATTACTCACACGCTCGAGCAACCTACCCACTGGCAGCGCGAGTCACGCCTATTGCCAGTCTATTTGGTCTTGCTGCAGATGGAGGTTGCCGCGTTTCACCGTAACTAAATACGCTCGTCTCTGTGGCCCTATTCCTCACCTCACGGCGTACGGCCGTTAGCCGTCATCTTGCTCTGTGCAGCCCGGACTTTCCTCCCCTTATTGCTAAGCGGCGACTGTCTGGCTAACTTCGAGCATATTTTACATCAGAACAGGCTGTAACGTATATTTGACTGAGCTATCACTGCTATTTTAAGTGAGCCACCGCCCCACACCCGCTTTTGACTGAATATCACCGAAAAAAACTTAAAAACGATAAAAAAACATGAAAAAAGTACCGAATTGGAAAAAACAGATTTTTTTTGAAATAGTTTAAAAAGGCGCCATAGGAAATTCAACAGCCTACAAACACTTACTCATAATCGACATTCACTAACATGGATAACCTCATGATTATTAAGGATTTTGTTTTTTAGCAAAAAGTGACGTAAGTCCTTGTCTTTAAAGATAAAAAGCTTGCTATAAGCTATTTTTTGCTCTAAAGTTGGCAGAAGTGGGGGGAAGTGGTTTTTTGTGGGGAATAGTTAACGAATTACTAAGGGTGTTAAGTATTCCTCACGCTCCATGACTTATATATATGACTGACATGACATGAATTTTAACAAACAAAATGGGCGGTAAGTAAACAATGTTCAAAGGTGCGACAAGCTTAAATATAGATGCGAAGGGCCGTTTAGCAATTCCAGCTAAACACCGTGACGTATTGCTTGTGCAGTCTGAGGGTAAGATGGTGTTAACTGCGCACTCACATCCTTGTTTGTTGTTATACCCAGCCCCTGAGTGGCGGCCTATTCAAGAAAAAATTATGAGTTTGTCTAGCTTCGACAAAAAGTCAGCTGCTTTGCAGCGTCGACTAGTTGGTTATGCAGATGATGTGAGTTTGGATAGTGCGGGACGTGTGCTGGTCTCTCCAGTGTTGCGTGAGTTGGCTGGTTTGCAGAAAGATGTGATGCTAGTTGGGCAGGGTAGCCACTTTGAAATATGGAGTAAAGAAGCTTGGCTGAAAGAGAGCCAAGAGGCTGTCAATGCCGATGGCGAGTACGAAATGCCAGCAGAATTAGAGGGTTTCTCACTATGATACCGGGCGCCTCTTCAGCGCCCTTTTCAGTATTAGTGTCGCACAGTTCTGAGCAGGGTCAGCATATTGCGGTTTTATTAAATGAAGCCGTGGATGCGTTAAACATCAAATCAGATGGCACTTATATTGATTGCACTTTTGGCCGTGGCGGACATAGCCGCAAGATTTTAGAGCAGCTTGGCGAAGGTGGGCGCTTGTTTGCGGTTGATCGTGATATGGCGGCTTATGTAACAGGCCAGGCGATCACTGATGATCGGTTTCATATCGATCATTTACATTTCTCAGAATTAAAACAATTAGCAGCAAGTCACGGCTTATCCAAAGTCGATGGCATTTTAATGGATTTAGGTATTTCATCGCCGCAGGTGGATGAGGGTGAACGTGGCTTTAGTTTTCGCTTTGATGGCCCTTTAGACATGCGAATGGATCAAACGCGTGGAAAAACAGTAGCAGAAATATTAACCACAATTTCGGAAAAAAAACTCGGAGAGGTAATAAAAGACTATGGTGAAGAACGGTTTGCTAAGCAGGTTGCAAGGGCGATTATTAAGGAGCGCACAGACGGGCGCACCATCACAACTACAGGGAAGCTTGCCGAGGTCGTGGCGAGCGCAATCTCAAGGGTCGAGCCGGGTAAGAACCCCGCAACGCGTACATTTCAAGCTTTACGGATTTTCGCAAATCAGGAGCTTAAGGAGTTATCGGTAATTTTGCCGCAATGTATGGATTTACTGGCAGAGGGGGGTCGCTTGGTTGTGATTAGCTTCCATTCTTTGGAAGATCGGGTGGCGAAGCAGTTTATTAGAGCTGAATCGGATCGCGATAACTTGCCTTCTAACTTTCCTGTACGCGCTAAAGACTTGCCGCAGGCTAGATTGGTCGCTGTTGGTAAAGCGGTGAAGCCGAGTGTTGATGAGGTGAAGGTGAATCCACGATCAAGAAGTGCTGTGATGCGCGTAGCGATGAGGACGACGACAGCATGATGCGGTGGAATATTACTTTATACGTCACATTAATCATCATTGCACTGGGTGTGGTGACTGCTCAGCATAAAGCGAGAAAACTCTATTCTGAAAGTGAGCGCCTGCAGGCGGTTGCGGCAGAATATGAAACTGAGTATGAGCAGTTACAGATTGAGCAAAGCACATGGGCGACACACTCGCGCGTAGAGGAAATGGCGACCAAACAGTTGAAAATGGAAGTACCAAACCCTAATCAGATACAAGTCATTGTGATGGATGGGGCGGGTCAATAATATGCAATTCAGCCAGCAACAAAATAGCGTACATCAACAGCAATGTATGACTACTTTGCCTGTATGGCGTAGACGCGTGCTGCTGTTGGGACTGTTGACTGGGTTTATGGTACTGGTGGGACAAAGTATTTATTTGCAAAGCACCAAAAAGGAATTTCTGCAGAAGCAGGGTGGGGATCGCTATATTCGCACACTGTCTTTACAGGCTGACCGAGGAAAAATTACCGATAGAAACGGCGTGATTTTGGCGGGTAGTAGTCCGGTTGGTACTGTTTGGGCAAACCCTTCAGTGGTGAAAATGGATGCTAAGCAAAAGGTAGCGCTAGCTAAGCTATTGCAAATAAAAACCGCAACCTTGAATACAAAGCTGAGCAATAAAAAGCGTGAGTTTGTGTATATCAAAAGGCACATAGCACCAAGTCTTGCCAATGAAGTGAAAGCGCTAAAAATTAAGGGCGTGCATCTAGAGCGCGAATATAAGCGATTTTACCCAGCGGGCAATATGGTTTCGCACGTTGTTGGCTTTACTGGTATTGATGGGGATGGGCAGGAAGGTGTTGAGTTAATTCGCAATGCTGAATTAACAGGTAAGGTTGGTCAGCGACGTGTCATCAAGGATAGAGCTGGACACATTGTTGAAGAGTTAGAGGTGGTGAGTGAGCCGCGAGATGGAAAAGAATTGGCGCTCAGCATTGACCGTAGAATTCAATACTTGGTATTCAGGGAGTTATCTAAATCAGTCGATAAGTATAAGGCTAAAGCCGCTTCAGCAGTCGTGCTAGATGCTAAAACAGGGGAGGTGTTGGCGATGGTGAATTTACCAACTTATAACCCTAATAACCCAGTGAATAGCAGAGGTAAAACACGTAACCGTGCATTAACTGATGTATTTGAGCCGGGTTCAACCATGAAGCCAGTGACAGCTGCTGCTGCAATGGAGTTTGGTGGATATGCACCAACGACAAAAGTAAAAACAGCGCCAGGTTATATGATGGTTGGTTCAGCAACGATACATGACACGCATGATTATGCTGAGTTGACGGTTTCTGAGGTGGTGAAGAAATCATCCAATGTGGGGACTGCAAAAATAGCGCTTAGTTTAGATAAAAAGAAACTATGGAATGTTTTTAATGCGCTAGGGTTCGGAGAAAAGACGAACATAGAGTTTCCAGGGGAAGTGAGCGGAAAAGTCAGAGATTACAAAACTTGGCAGCCTATTGAGCAGGCAACCATGTCTTATGGGTATGGTATTAGTGTGACGTTGTTGCAGCTTGCTAGGGCATATACCGTGTTTACCAATGATGGTGAGTTAAAGCCAGTTTCATTGACGAGGTTAGATAAGGCTCCAGTAGGTAAGCAAGTGTTTTCAGCTAAAGTCGCTAACAACGTCAAAGACATGTTGGAGTTGGTAGTGCAAGCAGGTGGAACAGGGACGAATGCACAAGTGGATGGCTATCGTGTAGGCGGTAAAACTGGAACAGCAAATAAATTGGGCCCTAAGGGTTATGAAAAAGACAAGTATGTTGGCTCATTTGTTGGGCTAGCGCCAGCGTCAAACCCACGTTTGATTATGGCGGTGATGATTGATGAGCCAACA
>TARA_B110000208_G_scaffold140877_1_pt1 | contig 55152 bp, 63 predicted proteins | sample TARA_B110000208 | Tara Oceans TARA_B110000208 (sample SAMEA4397426) | marine metagenome | biome: Polar Biome; feature: [SRF] surface water layer (ENVO:00010504); material: water (ENVO:00002006), including particulate matter (ENVO:01000060) such as... | depth 5 m
CCCCTTGGTTCGTAGCCAAGTACTCTATCCAGCTGAGCTACGGGCGCGTTGAGGCGTGGATTATACAATAAAAAACAATTATGTTAAGTATATATGCGTAGATTTGACAATATATTTATGAAATAATTTACCCGCTTATATTGCTTCATGATTTTTAAAGGATTTGTCGTGCTGATTTGGTTTGTCATTGCTTATATGATGGTGTCTGTGGCGATTGGATTATTGGCTGCGAAGCGCGTCCATAATGTGAAAGACTATGCGATAGCCAGTCGAAATTTACCATTGCCGATTGTTATCGCCACTGTCTTTGCTACTTGGTTTGGCGCAGAGGTGGTGTTTGGTGTGTCTGCGACCTTTGTACAAGAAGGTTTTAATGGGCTTGCAGCTGATCCGTTTGGTGCGAGTATGTGTTTGATTATTGCAGGATTATTTTTTTCAACCAAACTTTACAAGTTAAACATTATCACCTTGGGAGATTTTTACCGTATACGCTATAACCGTACGGTAGAGTTATTAACAACCATTGCAATTGTTATTTCCTATTTGGGTTGGGTGGCTGCACAAATTTCAGCAATGGGACTTATTTTTAATATCGTCACCCATGGGGTGTTGAGTCAACCACTTGGTATGTTGGTTGGGATAATCATTGTATTAACCTACACGACTTTAGGCGGAATGCGAGCTATCGCAATACTCGATTTTGTACAGATGATTGTTATTATCGGCGGCTTGCTTTACATCGCTAATATTGTGGCGGGTATGACAGGCGGCATCGAGCCAGTGATTGCTAAGGCTGAGGCCGCAGGTAAGCTGACTTTTTTCCCAGAAAATGCAGACATTTGGGTTTATGTCACTTTTATTGGTGGCTGGATGACGATGATGCTGGGCTCGATTCCACAACAAGACGTATTTCAACGGATTACTTCAGCCAAGAGTGCAAAGGTAGCCTTGTGGGGTTCAGTGATTGGTGCAACGCTATATTTCTGTGTTGCTTTCGTTCCGATGTTTATTGCTTATGCCGCGACCATGATTGACCCAACTGTTTTTGGACAGTTGGCAGAAAGTGATTCACAGCGCGTATTGCCAACATTAGTATTGCAGCACACACCATTGCTGGCACAAGTCATCTTCTTTGGTGCCGTTATTTCAGCCATCATGAGCACATCATCAGCAACGTTACTGGCACCTTCAGTTACGTTTGCAGAGAACTTTGTTAGGGGGTTTATGCCTAATCTGACTGATAAAAGCATGTTGAAAGTCATGCGGTTAAGCTTAGTTGGATTTTCTGTTTGTGTTTTAGTGTATGCACTCAATTCAGAACTTTCTATTTTTGGGATGGTAGAGTCGGCTTATAAAGTGACTTTAGCAGGTGCTTTTGTTCCATTGATTTTTGGTGTTTTTTGGCGGAAGGCAACAAGCCAAGGCGCTTTGCTGGCTATCGTTGCAGGTATTGGTAGTTGGATTGGTATTGAGTTGTTATTTGGCGACGAGATTTTAATTCCAGCACAACTCTTAGGGCTAGGAGTTAGTATCGTCAGTATGATATTAGGATCTTTAATGCCCCAAACCATCTTCAAAGAGTCGTGTTAATTATGTAATGTGCTTGCCTCGATTACAAAGCATGATATTAACCCATCGCATCTCAAACTTGAACTAACCGAAAGCATGCTGGTGGATAACATCAACGACATCATTGGTAAAATGGAGGCACTCAGTAAAATAGGTGTTTCCTTCTCATTAGATGATTTTGGTACGGAGTATTCATCTTTGCAATATCTTAAAAAACTACCACTAAATCAATTAAAGATAGACCAATCCTTTGTGCGTGATATTGCTATTGATACTAGTGATAGAGCGATTGTGCGTACAATTGTTACTATGGCACTTAGTTTGGATATTGACGTGATTGCGGAGGGTGTAGAGACAGAAGAGCAACGGAAATTCTTACTGGATAACGGTTGCCTTCAGTACCAAGGCTATTTGTTTAGCAAGCCTTTGCCAATTGAAGAGCTTGAGGCTTTGTTGAGTAAAAGCTGGTTACAGTAGTTGATTTCTCAGTCAAGGCTAGTGCTGCAAGCCGCTTAAAAGCTGGATGTATTTGAGTATTGTAGTTTAACCGCTAGCGCTAGCCCGGTGCTAGCCAGAGGTAAAAATGAAAAAAGCCAACATCGCTGTCAGCCTTATTCTTATTGGTGGCCTGAACTGGAATTGAACCAATGACACGCGGATTTTCAAATTTATATATTCATGTTTTATTAAGTGTTAAGGCTCGTAAGGCTGTGACAATTCTGTCACGTTACATAAGTTAGCCTATATTTAAAACGGAATTTAGTCGCAAGAAATTTTGTGGTTTAATATAATTGGGAGCTTTATGAGTTCCAATATGTATAACTTAACATTAACCACTAAGACGGAACCTTGAATGAAATCTGTAAATACTGTTTTCCCCTTTAAACTAATCATTTTATGCTTTAGTATTCTGTTCATTAATACCGCACTTGGAAAAGATAACATTGACCGTAATACTGAAACGGCAATACCACGCAGCAAAAATATTTATGGTATTGGTGTCGCGATGTTGCCTAAAACATCAGGTTCAGATGAGTTTAGAGTATTGGCTTTGCCCATTATTAATGCTAATTATGGAGATCGCTACTATATAAATGCGCTGCGAGCTGGTGTTTGGTTACTTGATTCCGATGATAAACGCCTTAGATTTGGTCTATCTACGCAAGCGCGATTTGGGTGGGATGCAGATGATGGGAAGCTAACGCGAGGAATGGGTGATCGAGACTTCACCGTTGACCTTGGTCCAACTTTACGATGGCAAACAGACTATGGGACATTTAATGCAAAGTGGGGCTTTGATATTGGTGGAGCAAGTAATGGACAAACAGTAGAGTTGCAATATGTAAAAAGTATATTACGTCGTAGCAAACTCAAATTGAATGGTAGCTTAGGTGCTACATGGAACAATAATAAATTTAATGATTATTACTTTGGTGTAGATACAAATGAAACTGCACAGTTTAGGCCAGCATACAATGCTGGATTAAGCACTGAAGTGAGCATTGGATTAAATGGTTCGTATGCTGTTGGCAATCATAGCTACCTTCTTTTTGGTACCGCTATTACACGGCTTGGTAATGAGCAAGCTAATAGCCCTATTGTTGAAACGCGTATGCAGCCTTTTGCCTATTTTGGCTATTCAATCGCATATTAAGAAAAATAATTTTGAAAGCTTATTAAGCTAAATCAGAATGCCACCTAGACCGTTACGGTAACGCTGTAGAGGAGTTTGAAATTCAGTACATAGATGGCAATGATGCAGCACTGTTTAAACCTTGTGGCATTAACCAAGCGAACCTAAATACATGGCTTGATGATGTTGATACATTAAGCGACAGTGACAAGGTTAATCTTTATTATCTAGTCGGTTGTGCAGGGTATTCACTGAGCCAAGGGCTTGATAAGCTAGATGAGCCAAGCATTGCAGAGGGTTACTTGAAAGATGCTGCTACAGAGCTGTTTGATGATTGCTGGCTGCATAGCATTCCTGAGAACATTAGATACTATGTTGACTACGATAGTTTTGCTAGAGATTCTGAGATGGGTGGTGATCTGACAGAGTTCGACTTCAATAACAGAACCTACACCTGTACTAATGCTAGTGGGGTGTAGTAACGAATTGATTTGACGGGTTTGTTGACGGTTTCAATTGTATTGGATAAAAATAAACCCCTATATATTAAGTAGATAGGGGTTTATTTTGGCGGAGAGCGAGGGATTCGAACCCTCGATACAGGTTGACCCCGTATGCTTCCTTAGCAGGGAAGTGCCTTCGACCACTCGGCCAGCTCTCCGTTTTGAAACTTTTTAATGCTATTGCAAGGCCGCGATATTACTCGAAACTCATCTTAAAATCAATTAAAACAGGTTAATCAATGAAAACTAATTCATCGGTGATTAAAGCGATAGTAAAACCAATGATGATTATTTTACGCTTCTTCTAACTCAAATGCCTTGTGTAAGCCTCGTACAGCTAGTTCCATATACTTTTCTTCAATCACAACTGCGACTTTAATTTCGCTCGTAGAGATCATTTGGATATTAATGCCTTCTTCTGATAATGTACGGAACATCTGGCTAGCAACGCCAACATGTGAGCGCATACCAACACCAACAGCAGATACTTTAGCAATATTGTCATCACCAATTATTTCCCGTGCATGAATGTCTGGTTGTACTTTTGTGTTGAGAATTTCAAGCGCCTTTTTCATTTCATTCTTATGCACAGTGAAAGTAAAGTCTGTCGTTTTTGCACCTTGGTTTTGAATAATGATATCTACATCAATATTCGCATCAGCAATCGGACCTAAAATTTGGTAAGCAATACCTGGTGTGTCTGGCACGCCAAGCACCATAATTTTCGCTTCATCGCGATTAAATGCGATGCCTGAAATGAGTGGTTGTTCCATATTATCGTCCTTACTGCCTTCTTCAAACGTAATGAGTGTACCGTTTCCTTCTTCTTCAAAACTAGAAAGTACACGTAATTTAACTTTATATTTTCCTGCAAATTCAACTGAGCGCGTTTGCAGCACCTTGCTGCCTTGTGATGCCAGCTCTAGCATTTCTTCAAACGTGATTCTGTCTAAACGCCGCGCTTCTGGTACGACACGAGGGTCTGTTGTGTAGACACCATCTACATCAGTATAGATTTGGCATTCATCAGCGCCTAATGCGGCAGCCAAGGCAACACCAGTCGTATCTGAACCACCACGACCTAACGTCGTGATGTTACCATCTGCATCACAGCCTTGGAAGCCTGCAACGACAACCACATAGCCGTTGTCTATATCTTTTTGCATGCTTTGGCCATCAATGTCAATAATCCGCGCTTTACCATTGGAGGCATCGGTTAATATTTTGACTTGTGAACCCGTATAGCTCTTCGCTTTTAAGCCTAGTTCTTGTAACGCTAATGCTGTCATGCCGATGGAAACTTGCTCACCAGTTGAGATAATGACATCTAACTCTCTTAGGCTTGGAGTGGTTGTAATTTCGTTGGCAAGCGCAATCAAGCGGTTCGTTTCGCCAGACATGGCTGAAACGACGACGACAATTTGATGCCCTTGTTTTTTAAAGCGGTTAACCCTGTTTGCCAGACTTTTAATACGTTCTGGAGTTGCAACTGATGTACCGCCGAATTTTTGTACGATTAGTGCCATAATTTTAGCTCTTAACTGTTAAATTTTTATGCTTTAAATTCTCTCTTTTACCCATGCTTCAACACTCGCTAGTGCTTGTGGTAAGTGGGTGGCATCCGTGCCGCCTGCCATCGCCATGTCAGGTTTGCCGCCACCTTTTCCACCCACTTGGGATGCAACATGGTTGACGAGTTCGCCCGCCTTTATTTTGCCGATTAAATCTTTCGTGACGCCAGCAGCAATGCTCACTTTTTCACCATTCACAGCGGCTAAAACGATTGCTGCTGATTGTAGTTTGCCTTTTAGTTTGTCCATGGTTTCACGTAGCGTATTAGCATCAGCACCTTCTAATGTTGCCGCTAATACTTTAATGCCGTTAATATCAATTGCCTGTGTGGCTAAATCATCACCTTGTGATGAGGCAAGTTTACCCTTGGCTGCGGTTAGGTCACGTTCTAACTTTTTAACTTGATCCAATAAGCCGTTAATTCTGGTTGGCACTTCTGCGGGCAACACTTTTAATGTGCCCGCTACGCCACCTAATGTGGTTTCCATATCTTGCATATAACTCAATGCATTAATGGCTGTCACCGCTTCTACACGGCGTACACCAGCTGCCACGCCACCTTCTGCCACAATCGTGAATAAACCAATGTCACCAGTACGTTTCACATGGGTGCCGCCGCAAAGCTCACAAGATGAGCCAATGTTTAATACACGCACTTCATCACCATACTTTTGACCAAACAACATGAGAGCGCCAGTTTCTTTAGCGGCGTCAATCTCCATCACACGGGACTGGGTTTCTAAGTTGGCAAATATCTCTGCATTGACGAGTGATTCCACTTGGCGAATTTCTTCGTTGGTCATGGATGCATTATGCAAGAAGTCAAAACGTGTTTTTTCCGTATCAACCAAGCTGCCTTTTTGCTGTACATGGTCGCCAAGCACTTCACGTAATGCTTTGTGCATTAAGTGCGTAGCAGAGTGGTTACGCATGGTAGCACTACGAGCTTGCATATCCACCTGTGCAGTAATACTTTCACCGACTGATAACGTGCCTGTTTTCAATGTGCCATGATGGCCGAATACCGTTGCTTGTACTTTCTGTGTGTCTTCTACTGCAAAGAGAGTATCTCCAGCTTTTAGTTCGCCGATGTCACCGACTTGACCGCCAGATTCAGCGTAGAAAGGCGTGTTGTCTAAAATCACAACACCTTGCTCGCCTGCTGATAATTGTTCTACAGCTATGCCGTCCTGATATAAGGCGGTAATCTTACCAGTTGTTTCGAGTTGGTCATAACCATGAAATACCGTAGCGATGCCATCGTATTCCAAGTTGGTTGCAATTTTGAACTTTCCAGCGGTACGTGCTTGGTCTTTTTGACGCGCCATTGCGGCGTCAAAGCCAGCAGTGTCGACTGTGACATTACGTTCACGACAAATATCAGCGGTTAAATCAAGCGGGAAACCGTAGGTGTCGTGTAACTTAAATGCAGTTTCACCGTTGAACTGACCCTTGGTTTCTTTAAGCTCAGCGTTTAGAATCGCCATGCCATTTTCAATGGTTTCGAAGAAACGTTCCTCTTCTTTTTTGAGCGTGGCATTGATTCGTTTTTGCTCAGAGACGAGCTCGGGATAAGCTTCGCCCATTTCATTCACTAAGTCTTGTAACATTTGGTTAAAGAAGGCTTTGCGCGTACCGAGCTTATAACCATGACGAACGGCGCGGCGAATAATGCGGCGCAACACATAACCACGACCTTCGTTACCTGGAATCACCCCGTCAGCAATCAAGAATGAACAAGCACGAATATGGTCGGCTAATACTTTTAAGCTAGGATTCGCTAAGTCTGTTGTTTTAGTTTCACGCGCGGCTGCGGCAATCAGTGTGGTAAACAAATCAATCTCATAGTTGGCATGCACCCCTTGCAAAATAGCTGAGATGCGTTCTAAACCCATACCAGTATCAACGCTAGGTTTTGGCAGTGCTTGCATCACACCCGCTTCATCGCGGTTGTATTGCATAAATACATTATTCCAAATCTCGATAAAGCGATCGCCATCTTCATCAGTGCTGCCTGGTGGGCCACCTGGAATATGTGCGCCATGATCGTAAAATATTTCAGAGCATGGGCCGCAAGGGCCAATATCGCCCATCATCCAGAAGTTATCAGACGCGTAACTAGCGCCTTTATTATCACCAATGCGAATGATTTTTTCAGCAGGCATGCCAATGTCTTTTAGCCAGATGTCATAAGCTTCATCATCCTCAGCATAGACGGTAACAAGTAGTTTTTCTGTTGGGAGTTTGTAGACTTCTGTTAGTAGTTCCCATGCGTATTTGATAGCATCTTGTTTAAAGTAATCGCCAAAACTAAAGTTACCGAGCATTTCAAAAAAAGTGTGATGACGGGCTGTGTAGCCGACATTCTCTAAGTCATTATGTTTGCCACCAGCACGCACACATTTTTGGCTAGAGGCCGCGCGGGTATAAGCACGTTTATCAAAGCCCAAAAACACATCTTTAAATTGATTCATGCCTGCGTTAGTGAAGAGCAGGGTAGGGTCCTCGTGCGGTACTAAAGAAGCAGACGCAACAGCGGTATGGCCTTTAGACACATAAAAGTCTAGGAAGGCCTTTCTAATTTCATTACTGCTTGGCTTGTTACTTAATTTAATCATTATCGTTTTCTGCTGCTTTTAGTACTTGTTTAATCGTATCGAAACCAAAACCACGGCTCTGTAAAAACCGCGCTTGTTTTGCCCATTCATTACGGTCGCTGGCGATCTGATTATATTTTTTACGCCATACTTCCGCCGCATTTTCTAATTCACTGGCTCTTACTTCTGAAACTGCTTCAGTGATTAGCTCTTCTGGTACACCTTTTTCTCTTAATTCATTCGCTATTTTGGCGCTGCCAAATTTAACTTGTCTAACACGGACGATATGCTCTGTGAATCGCGCATCCGATAACCAGCCCCGTTCTTTGAAATCAGTGATTAAGGCTGGAATATCATCGGCTTCGTCCGCGTAGGTTTTAAGCTTGTTGGCTAGCTCAAACGCTGAGTATTCACGTTTCCCCAAATACTCTAGCGCCCGTTGACGCAAGGACTTTTCTTGCGTGTTTTTCAGATTACGCGTCATCCTCTTCGCGAGGCGCAATCATGCCCTCTAGCAGTACAGATGAATTGGCGCGGATTTTCGCGTCAATCTCAGCAGCAATGGCAGGATTCTCTTTTAGGAACTCACGAGAGTTATCCTTACCTTGGCCAATTTTCTCGCCATTGTAGCTATACCATGAGCCTGATTTTTCGACGATTTTCAAATCAACGCCTAGCTCAATCATTTCACCTTCAAGCGAAATACCTTCGCCGTAAAGAATGTCGAACTCAGCTTTCTTAAATGGTGGCGCCACTTTGTTTTTAATCACTTTGACGCGCGTTTCAGAACCAACGACTTCATCACCACGTTTAATTGCGCCAGTACGACGGATATCTAAACGAACAGATGCGTAGAATTTCAAAGCATTACCACCCGTAGTCGTTTCTGGATTGCCAAACATCACACCAATTTTCATGCGGATTTGGTTAATAAAGATTACTAAAGTATTTGTGCGTTTGATATTGCCAGTTAACTTACGTAAAGCTTGACTCATCAAACGGGCTTGCAAGCCCATGTGTGAATCACCCATGTCGCCTTCAATCTCGGCACGTGGCGTTAATGCCGCAACAGAATCGATCACCACAATATCAACAGAGCCAGAACGCACTAGCATATCGACAATTTCTAATGCTTGCTCGCCTGTGTCAGGCTGAGAGATGAGTAAGTCAGGTACGTTAACACCTAGTTTTGCCGCATATTGTGGATCGAGTGCATGCTCCGCATCAATAAATGCGGCGGTGCCGCCAATTTTTTGCATCTGTGCAATCACAGAAAGCGTTAGCGTTGTTTTACCTGATGATTCCGGACCATAGATTTCAACAACACGGCCACGTGGTAAACCACCGATGCCTAGCGCAATATCCAAGCCTAAAGAGCCTGTTGATACAGACTCGATGTCTGTGATCACATCCTTATCACCCATGCGCATAATAGAGCCTTTACCAAACTGTTTATCAATTTGTGCAAGGGCTGCTGATAACGCTTTGTTTTTATTGTCATCCATGTTGTTTTTACCTTTAATTTGAGCTACTTTAATTAATTTGCAATTATTTCACAGTTTGGCATTTAAGGTAAGCGTTAAGGTTGTGTGTTAGCGTACTAAAAACTAATAAAAAGACATTGTCAACGATGTGAGTGGCGGCTCGTTATCTGCTAGTAGGGAGTAGTATTTAGCAAGAAGGAGTGCGAGGAATGAAAGTGATTAATACGATAGTAGCGACAATTGCGATTGTCGCTACAACAGCAGCGACAGTACAGGCGCGAGATTCATTTAGCATAGGCGTTAATATTGATGGGCAAGGCCATACAAGACATTCAATGGGCACACATCACCATGCGTCAGCATTCCGTGGCTATTATGGCGCACCAATTATCTATTATAGTTCACGACCAGTGGTTTATTACGCACCGTCAAACCGTTACAGCCAGTTCAACTCTTACATTTCATATGGACGACATATGGCGAGAGGTAACTACAGGCATAGTGAAAGCCGACGTGATTATAACAGGCGTGGTGAAAGACATCATAACCGTCGTGGTAATGGCCACCGTTATGGTAGGCGCTAGTCTGTTAGTTTTATTAAGACTGCATTAAGTCCATTAGTCCGTTTAGTAATTGAATAACCGATTGATAGCGAATGGCTTGGCGATCGCCAGCAAACTGTTTCGTTACGGTTATTAACTGACCATTCTTGGTTAAGTAGGCGAAACAAACCATGCCGACAGGCTTGTTGGCAGAGCCGCCAGATGGGCCTGCAATACCGGTAATGCTACCTGCAATATCTGCACCACTTTTACTGAGTGCGCCCATGGCCATTGCCTGCGCAGTTTCTTCGCTGACAGCGCCATATTGGGATAAGGTTTCTTTTGATACACCTAACATCTGTTGTTTGGCTGTATTACTATAAGTGATAAAGCCTCTGTCAAACCATGTAGAGCTGCCTGAAATGTCAGTAATGGCGGCTGAAGCCAAGCCGCCAGTACAAGATTCAGCTAATGCCAGTGTGAACTTCTTTTCTTTGAGTGCTTGCCCTACTTGCGCGCTAAGTTTTGTGATGTTGTGCGCTATGAGAGTATCCATAATAGGCCTTTTAAACTAATCATGGCGTAGACTGCTGCGAGGATGTCATCAAACATCACGCCAAACCCGCCTTTAAGTTTTGCATCGCATTGGCGAATTGGAAACGGTTTCCATATATCAAATAACCTAAATAAACCAAACGCAATCAGCCACCACTGCCATTGGTTTGGTGTGATTGTTAGCACTAGCATCATTGCGACAATCTCATCCCAAACAATGCTGCCGTGATCGCTAACAGCTAAGGCTTTTCCTGCAACTTCGCAAAAGTAAATGCCAATGATAAACAGGCCAGCAATAATGGCTAGTTGAACGTTGAGAGAGTAGCCTGCAATTAAGTAAAAAAGCGGAAGGCCCGCAATGGTGCCAAATGTTCCAGGTGCTTTTGGCGGCAGACCGCTGCCAAAGCCTAAAGCTAAAAAGTGAGCGGGATGTGCGAGTAAGAATTTAAAATCCGGTTGTTTAATCATGTTGTTGCGCTAAGCTGTTTAAATCTTAAAGTGCTCATATCCTAATTGTGAAGTATTGAGTATTTTGTTATCAAGTGTCACGGTGAGATTGCCTGTTGTATTGGTTTCACCGATACGCGTGATATTAATGCCTAGCTTTTTGCCTAAAGTTGTAATCGCCTCTCGTTGTTGCGATGATGCTGTAAAGCATAGCTCGTAATCATCACCACCAGCTAAGATGGCTTGTTGTATTTTGGGCTCTTGATTACGTGCTTTTATAGCATTTAAGCATGGCATTGCTTCTAATTGTAATATTGCGCCTATTTCATTAGGACGTGAAGCTTTCAGGATATGGCTTAAGTCGGCAAGTAGGCCGTCGGAAATGTCGATGCAACTATGTGCAATGTCACGCAAAGCTAACCCAAGCGCAACACGTGGTTGCGGTTGATTTAAGGCAAGCAAACAAGTGCTACGTGCTTCGTCATCTAATGATACTTTGTCTTGTAAATACGCTAACCCCAAAGCGGCATGACCAACTTCTCCGCTCACCCAAATATCATCTCCTGCTTTTGCATTGTTGCGTGTGATGGCTTTTCCAACAGGGGTTTCGCCCATAATAGTCACACTGATATTGAGTGGTCCGCGGGTTGTATCGCCACCAATTAAATCAACGCTAAACTGGTCAGCACAGTCAAAAAAACCAGTTGAGAAAGCAGCTAACCAGTCATGATTGATTTCAGGTAGTGCGATTGAAAGTGTGGTCCATTTTGGGTTTGCACCCATTGCAGCCATGTCTGAAATATTAACAGCCAGTGACTTCCAACCAATGTCATAAGATGCAGCATCTTGAAAAAAGTGAGTGCCGACCACTGACATGTCAGATGAAATGGCTAATTGATGGCCTGTTGAGACTTTAATGAGCGCAGCATCATCACCGATCCCTAAGTCGGTTTGAGCATTAGGTCGCGTAAAATATTGTTTAATGAGGTTGAATTCAGCGGACATGGTGTTTTTGACGGGGTGACTTTAGCTTGTTGATGATGAGTATACACAGCAGTACGCCCGTGATGTCTGCAAACCATTCATATAAGCTAGCTGACCGTGTGCGAGTGTAAGCCCTTTGTAAAATTTCTGTGACTACACCGTAGCTAATGAGGCCTAGGAAAAGTAATGTGTGATGTTGTGCGTAAGCTGCGTAACCGATAGCCATGAGTGTGGCAAATAAGCTTGCGTGGATGAGTTTATCTACATAAGGAAAGAGGGGTGTAGGTGGCTGTTGTTCCATTAATAGCAAAAAAGTAACTAGACTGATTAATAGCCAAAATATAACGGATGAAATTCTGGTGTAGTAAGGCAGCATGAAGAAGCTATTTTTTCTTAGGACGGAATGCTTTTACAAGCGCCTCATTTGTTTCAATGAAAGGTGCGCCAATTAAATCCAAGCAATAAGGCACTGCGGCAAAAATGCCGTGGACTTGGGTGTTGCCAGACTCATCTTTTAAGCCTTCAAGTGTTTGTGTAATTGCTTTTGGTTGTCCTGGTAAGTTGAGGATTAAACACTGATGGCGTATGACGGCAACTTGGCGCGACAAAATGGCCGTGGGAACAAAGTTTAAGCTGATTTGTCGCATTTGTTCGCCAAATCCGGGCATTACCTTATCACCAACCGCTAACGTGGCTTCTGGGGTGACATCTCGTAATGCAGGCCCAGTGCCGCCAGTTGTGAGTATTAAATGGCAACCTTCATCATCGGCTAGCTCGATGAGTGTGTTTTCTATTAACGCTTGCTCATCTGCAATTAAGCGCATTTCTATTGTAAAAGGGGAACTCAGCACTTTTGACAGCCATGCTTCCAAACTTGGAATGCCTTTGTCTTCATACACGCCTTGTGAAGCACGATCGCTAATGGAAACTAAGCCAATTTTAATTATTTTGTCTTGCATATGAATTGTTTGTTTAATATTGTGTCAATAAGAATACTAGATTATAACGATAAACTTTCAAGGATATTGGAACAATGATGAAAAAAATGCTGAGCTCGGCTTTGCTTGCTTTATGCTTTATTCAAGCGGTACAAATAGTACAAGCAACTGAGAATTTATATGAGCAACATTATAAGGCGCAAAATGGTGGCAACCTAAAGTCCATGGAAGCCAAGCCAGATACTAAGATGTATGTTAGTAATCATCACGATGAAGACAATATTAGTATGCTGGAAACTGGCTATGACATGATTGGCAGTAGCGGTTTTGAGGCTGGTGGCATTGTGGCAGACTTGGCATTGGTGCATGCAAAGTCGATTAAAGCAGATGTTGTATTGGTTTACAGCAAGTATGCTTCAAAAAAATCACCACTTTCAAAATTAACTTTGATTAAAGAAGCGGCAAAAACGACGGGTGAAATTGAACCTGAAGCGATGGAGGATGAACCCACTTACCAATACTACGCGAGTTATTGGGCGAAGTTGCCCACGCCACTACTCGGCTTGCATGTGATTAAGTTGAAGCATAAAGCAAAAGACAGTGAAACGATTGTTGCCGATGAAGGCCTAAAAGTGTTAGCCGTCATTAAGGGTTCTCCAGCTTTTAAGGCCGGCTTAAAGCGTGGAGATGTGTTGTTGAGCTTGGCTGGTATTACCTTAGAGCAACCTCAAGCACTGGCTCAGGTGGCTAGCAAACATAAGGGTAAAAGCGTCGATATCGTTTATGAACGTAATGGGCAGTCTATGGAATCCCAAGCTACGCTTAACAGTGGTCATTAGCGATTAGTCGCTATCGTTCTCGTTAAGGCCTTCTTGACCTTCTGTAATCTCACGAATCAGCTTGAACAGTTCTCTGCTGCTTTTAAGGGTTTTGTTCGCGGCTTTCTCTTTATTCGCATTACGGACTAATGTGCGTAGTTTTTGAATTTCTGCATGCGGATACTTTGTGACAAATTCTTGTAAGCTGTCCGATTGTGAGGTGGCTGCTTCTTCGATTAAACGGTCACGCCAGCGCTCTAATACATGAAACCGCGCATTTTCAGTATTGTTTTTACCTTCCCAGCCAGCCAACTTCTCTTTAATGGGTTCGATGTCTGTGGATCGCATTAAACGACCAATATATTGCAGCTGACGTTTAATCGCGCCATTTGAATTAAGGCGCTTTGCCTCAATGACTGCCTCATGCAAACTCTCATCAAGATTCAACTTAATCAATTGGCCTTTAGTTAGGTCGAGCAGTTTCTTGCCTACCATTTGCTGAGCCTCAGCTTCAGCCTTGAGCTGGGTTTTACTAATATAGTCTAAATCTTCGTCTTCATTTTGCATGGTATGAGTACTCTTATTTCAGGTTTTCTGTAAGTCTTTTAGGTTTTCTTTGACTCAAAGCGCCGATGAATGGCTGATGCAAGGTATCATAACATTTTAATAATTTAATTTAATGATAGAAGCGCGATGAATCAGCATACTTTAAAACAAATCAGTGAAGATACTATAAAGCTAGCTAAGCAAGCTGGCGCATCAGATGCAGAAGTGGATGTGAGTTTTGGTACGGGACAAAGCGTCTCTGTGCGTAAGGGTGAAACTGAAAATATAGAATATAACCGTGACAAAGGCATCTCTGTTACTGTGTTTTTTGGTTATAGAAAAGGCTATGCAAGTAGCTCGGATTTTAGTCCAGAAGCGATTAAGGACACGGTTGAGGCAGCTTGTAATATTGCTAAATATACAGCAGAAGACAAATTTTGTGGCTTGGCCGATGCTAATCTCATGGCGCAGGATGTAACTGATTTAAATTTACATCACCCATGGCAAGTCAGCGTTGAAGAGGCGCTTGAGATTGCAAAACGCTGTGAAACTGCCGCATTGAATGTCGATAAAACACGTATTAAAAACTCAGAAGGCGCTAGCGTTTCAACGAATGAAGGGCTGTTTGTCTATGCCAACACGCATGGTTTTGTTGGTGGTTATCCAAGCTCTCGACATAGTATTAGTTGTTCGGTGATTGCCGAGCAAGGTGGTGCGATGCAGCGTGATTATTGGTATACCAATGCCAGAGATGCGAATGATATGCGCTCGGCTGAGTCGGTTGGTCAGTTGGCAGGTGAGCGTACAGTACGCCGTTTAGGTGCTAAGCCGATTAAAACTGGCCAATACCCTGTGTTATTTGAGGCGGCGTTATCGAGCAGCCTGATTAGTTCGTTGGTGAGTGCTATTTCTGGCGGCAATTTATATCGAAAATCATCTTTTTTACTTGATAGCCTTGGGCAGCAGGTAGCCTCTTCATTGCTCAATATTGAGGAGTTGCCACATGTTGAGAAAGGGATTGCAAGTAGTCCATTCGATAATGAAGGCGTTGCAACTAAGTCGCGTATGCTGGTGGAGAATGGTGTATTGCAAGGCTACATGCTATCTAGTTACTCAGCGCAAAAATTAGGTCTTCAGACAACAGGCAATGCTGGTGGAGCACATAATTTAGTAGTGCAACATACACATCAGTCTTTTGATGGGCTATTATCCATGATGGGCACTGGGCTGTTGGTAACAGAGTTGTTGGGTCATGGCTTGAATATGGTTACTGGAGATTACTCACGTGGTGCCTCTGGGTTTTGGGTAGAGAGCGGTGTTATTGCACATGCGGTAGAGGAGATTACAATTGCAAGTAATATCAAAGAAATGTTGAATCAGATTATTGCGATTGGTGATGATGCGTTAGTGCCTAGTTCAAAACAAACAGGCTCTATCTTAATTGAGCGAATGACAGTGGCGGCTGGTTAATGCTTAGTTTGGCGTATAAAAAAGCCTCTTAAATATAAGAGGCTTTTTTGATGCTGGATTGAGTGACTATTTAGTTTGCAAGCACAAAGTCTGGTAAAGGCGTGTAGTCAATAGTTGATGTGCCTTCTGTTGCAGCAACTTCTTCAGATGCAGTTGTTTCAATATCTTAATCCGCTGGCTGAAATATATCCTCAAGTAAGTCATCAGAGACTAAGCCATCTTGTACTTGGTTTGCTCTACTCTGTAAATAAGCATCACGCATAAAAGCATAAGAATCTAGTGATGCACTATCTAAAATGTCAGTAGCATTTAGCAACTCAGCACGCTTGTCTATAAAGCTAACAACGCGTAATTGATTGTGTAGACGTACCTGACCAATATTGTGTGCATAGGTGATTAGGTCAGTTGTTACTGTATCGAAACCAAAGCCAGCTGCATCACGTACAGTGCTTGGGCCTAGGAAAGGAAGTACGATATAAGCACCGCTTCCCACACCCCAGTGACCAAGTGTTTGGCCAAAATCTTCACGGTGGACGGGAATGTTATCCATACTTGCGACATCAATAAACCCAGCTAAGCCAAAAGTACTATTGATGACGAATCGACCTGCATCTTTAAATGCTTGGGCAAACTTCAGCTGTAAAAGGTCATTCAACACAGTGGTGAGAGATTTTAGGTTATTAAAGAAGTTATTAATACCCTTACGAATGGGGGGTGGTGCAACTGCCTTGTACGCGCCAGCTACAGGTTTAAAAACAACACCGTCTATGGCATCGTTAAATTCATATACACCACGATTGACTGACTCTAATGGATCATTATTTTCTAACGTAGCACAGCCTGTGGCGATGATTGCCAAGAAGCAGCTAAGTAATAGTTTGGTGAGTTGTAATCGCATATGTTCGTTCTTTTTTATAATGTTGTTATTTAGTTGGCGGACATGTTTTCTTCAAGTCGAAAACCTTTAATAAAAATTTATTATCCCTTAATAGCCTCCTCTCTGTCTATGGATTATGCGAACTGTTTTTTTATATGCATGCGGGTGTTGTAAAAACCCCACTTAATACTATTTAACATAACGGTGCATGTTGTGTGCGACTGCCTGTGGTTATATTACTCACGATGATAAGGGTGATTCTGTATAACCGTATGCGCACGGTATAGTTGCTCTGTGAGCAGTACCCGTACAAAAGCATGGGGTAAAGTAAGCTTGGAGAGTGACCAGCAAAAATCAGCCTGTTTGATGAGTGCAGGGTCTAAACCATCAGCACCACCGACAGCGATGCTGACATCACGTCCCATTTCTTGCCATGTTTTCATCATGGTTGCTAATACAACCGTCGTTTTTTCTTTGCCATTTTCATCGCAAGCAATGAGATAGTCTTTATTCGCCGCTTTTAAAATCCGCTGCGCTTCAGCTGCTTGGACTACTGGATTTTTTTTGCCATCAGAGCGTTTGTCTGGCTTGATTTCAATGATTTCAACACTTAACTCACGCGGCATACGTTTAATGTATTCAGCGCAAGCCGTCTCAACCCAGTTTGACATTTTGTGGCCAACTGAGATGATTTTGAGTTTCATGTGTGGAAAATAAAGCTAGGCTTTATGATGCGGTAGTATCTAGGTCACTTGCAGTATCTGCTGAGATATGACCACCTTCGCCACCCCATAGTTGCTCTAGATTATAGTAGGTTCGCGTAGCTGGCGTCATGATGTGGATAATGATGTCGTCTAAATCAACTAGCACCCATTCACCCTCTTTTTGACCTTCCATGCCACGTGGTTCGAAGCCTTTAGTTTTCACATCGACATAGATATTATTGGCGATGGCTTTGGTTTGACGTGATGAGTTTGCGCTACAAACAATCATGTAGCTCGTCATTGATGTGAGTTTTGTCACATCCAAAACAGTAATATCAAAACCTTTGATATCTTCGATTGCGCTAATGACCGTATCTTTGATTGTGTTTAAATCGGACAAATTATTACCTTCTAACTAATTGTTTATTAAGCAGCTTGTGCTGGGATGTTCTGTTTGAGTTCTTTGATGCAATTTTGGTCATCGACATAAACCAAATCTGGTTTATAGCTCTCCAACTCAAGCTCCGTGTAGTCTGAGTAAGTGGCAATAATGACAATGTCACCTGGTGCAGCTTTATGTGCGGCAGCACCATTAGTCGAGATAATACCTGAATTACGCTCGCCGCGGATGGCATAAGTGCTAAAACGCTCGCCATTCGTCACATTATAAATCTCAATTCTTTCATACTCACGGATATTAGCCGCTTCTAGCAACACTTCATCAATTGCACAACTGCCCTCATAATGAAGCTCACTATGGGTGACGGTCACGCGGTGAAGTTTGGATTTAAGCATCGTTCTTTGCATCAAGTATTACCATTCAACCTTACAAAGGTAGCATTGTAATCAATTCAAGGGTTTAGCGCAAAACTCAATGTTGTCGATTAAGCGGATATTGGCTAATGTGGCCGCGCCTAAAATGACCAATTGTTCATCATCTTCACGGGCAGGCTTTAGCGTTAATGCAGAACGAATCGAGATGTAATCGACCTCCCAGCCTTGCTTGGTGAGTGCTTCAGTCGCTTGCTTTTCGATGTTCATGAAAGTCGTTGGTGTGGTTTGTGCGCCTGCTATAGCTGACTTAAGCGCTTGATTTAGTTGCCCTGCTTGTGTTTTTTGTTGGGCAGTAAAGTGACCATTACGTGAACTCATGGCGAGCCCACTGGCTTCGCGCACAATGTCGCCTGCAACAATTTTGATTGCAAAGTTAAACTGTTTAACTAGCTCACAGATGATGGATAACTGCTGAAAATCTTTTTTACCAAATACGGCAACATCGGGTTGGACGAGGTTAAATAGTTTGGCAACAATGGTCGCAACCCCAGAAAAATGACCTGGTCTGATCGCACCACACAATATACTGGCCATGGGTGGTGGTGTAATGGTCATGGTTTGGTTGAGTGATGCGCCACCAAATTCAGGATACATTTCTTCAACACTAGGCGCGAAAACAATGGTCGCGCCGAGAGCCTCTAGTTTTTTACAATCTGCTTCCAATGTGCGCGGGTATTGTTCTAAATCCGCACTGGAATCAAACTGTAATGGATTCACAAAAATGCTGACGACAACACAGTCTGCTTGTTGTTTTGCAAGCTCGACAAGTGTGAGGTGACCATCATGAAAATTGCCCATCGTCGGTACAAAAGCGACTTTGTCGTGTGCTGCTAATGCGTGCTTTAGTACCGCGCTGGTATGAACAACTTTCACTAGTAGCTATGCTCTTCAGCAGGGAATGATTGGTCTTTGACTGCTTTGATATAAGCCGCAATCGCCTCTTGTATGCTGTTGGTTTCTTTTAAAAAGTTACGAACGAAGCGAGGTGATTTAAAGTCACTAGGGGCCTTGTCAGCTGGGCCAGTATAGATGCCAATTAAATCTTGTAATACTAAGACCTGGCCACTGCAGTTGACCCCAGCGCCAATGCCGATGGTAGGCGCTTTAATTGTATTGGTAATTTGTTCAGCCAGTGTAGCTGGTACCATTTCTAACACCACCATACTCACACCCGCTTCATCCATGGCTTTGGCATCATTCATGATTTTCTGGGCTGAAGCTTCTGTCTTACCTTGAATCTTATAGCCACCAAGCTGGTTCACTGATTGCGGTGTAAAGCCTAAATGTGCACAAACAGATACGCCATGCGAAGCTAAGTAGCGTGCTGTTTCAATACGGTCATCACCACCTTCAAATTTCACCATGCTCGCACCAGACTTGGTCAGCCATTGTGCATTTTTCAGCGCCGCTTCATTGTCGTGCTCATAACTACCGACTGGCATATCCGCAACAATCAAGGTATTGGGCGCACCAGCAGCAACGCTTTTGGTGTGGTAAGTCATGTGGTGCATACTCACATTCAATGTGTTATCTGCACCTTGTAACACCATGCCGAGTGAATCGCCAACCAGTAACACATCAACACCTTCAAGCTCCATGACTTTAGCAAACGAGGCGTCATAGCAAGTCAGCATGGTGATTTTTTCACCAAAGGCAGTTAGCTTGCTTAGATTGTTTATTCTGTTACTTGAGTTAGGTTGCATGGTTAAATTAGCGTGCTTATTCGAAATTAGGGTTGAAATACTCACGACGACCTTGAAATTGGTCAATACGATCGACGAGTAAGTTTAACGCAGCCTCGTCTTTAATAATATTGAGTTTTTCATTGTTAACAATTAGCACAGGCGCGGCATCATAAGTGTGAAAGTATTCGCTATAAGCGGTGGCAAGCCGTTCTAAATATTCTGGCTGAATATTGTTTTCATACTTAATATTACGTTCTGCAATACGTTCGGTTAATGCACTCACAGGGGTTTGTAAATAAATCACCAAGTCTGGCTTAGGCGATTCTAACTGTAAGTGCTGAAAAATCTGATGGTAGAGCGCGTACTCCTCATCATTTAAGTTCAAACGCGCAAATAGCGGATCTTTTTCTAAAAAGAAATCAGCCGTAATCGGCTGCGAAAACATATCAATTTGGCTGATGTCTGCAATTTGACGGGCGCGTTGAAATAAGAAAAAGATCTGTGTTTGTAGTGCATAACGTTTCGGATCGTCATAAAAGCGCGCTAAAAAAGGATTCTCTTCTGCTTTTTCTGTCAGCAACTGTGTCGAAAACTTCTCCGCAAGCATGCGCGCCAAAGTGGTTTTTCCGCTACCAATCGGGCCTTCAACAACGATAAATGGGAATTTATTAAAAATGCTCATACAGAATGATTGCTCAGTTTTTCAATGCCTTGGTTTTGGAAAGGTCGTGCTAATTTTACAACATTACAGGACTTGGGCATCACATCAAGGTAGCTAATTATTAAGTCTGGTACAATTTCTGCTAGCGGCAATAAGACAAAGCCACGCAAATGCATACGTGGATGTGGCAAGGTGAGAAATGCTGTTTTTTGCTCGACATCGTCATAGCACAGTAAATCTAAATCCAGTATGCGCGGCGCATTTGGGAAAGGGCGTTCGCGTCCAAAGTCTTGCTCGATATCCAGCAGTGCTTTTAATAAGATTTCTGGACTCGCCTCGGTATGCACTTCCGCGACGGCATTAATAAAATCAGGTTGGTTATCGTAACCAACAGGCTCTGATTGATACAAGCTAGAACGTTGTATGACTTTCGTTCTCGGTATCTTTTCTAGTGCGGTAAAAGCGTTTGTGACCTGTAAAGCAGGGTCGCATAAGTTGCTACCTAATGCGACAAACGCTTTATGCACTGCCATTGTCCGTGGCGACTGGCTTCTTTTTCGGCATGCGTTTACGTTTTCTTTTCGGCGCTGTTTCAGGCATTAACATAGCAGTACGTTCTTCTGATTTTGCATCGGAAAATTTCGTCCACCACTCACCAATTTCCATTGGAATCTCACCAGACTCGCAACGTAATAACATAAAGTCATAAGCCGCACGGTAGCGTGGGTTGGCGAGTAGAGCGAATGGACGCTTTCCAGCCCGTTGCTCAAAGCGTGGTTGCATGGCCCAAATTTCTTTCATGGTCGCCACAAAGCGATTATGAATAGCGAGTTTCTTCGCTTGAATTTGAATCACTTCATCCATGGCGTTATATAAAGCAGGAATCATCGGCGCGTTTTTTTTCTGCACCTCCCACTCTTTTAACACTTCGTGCCAGAGCAATGTCGCGAATAAAAAGCTCGGGTTAGATGATTTGCCTTGCATGATGCGATCATCCGTATTTTTCAGTGCCAACATAACGAATTTCTCACCCATCGGTTGTTCTAATACCACATCCAATAGCGGCAATAAACCATGATGTAATTTTTGTGCACGTAAAACGTTAATGCTTTCAATCGCATGCCCAGATAGGAACAGTTTTAACATCTCATCAAACAAGCGGCTAGGCGGTACGTCGTGCAATAAATCCGCTAGTTTAGAGATTGGCTGTTCAGTCGCTTTATCAATCTTCAAGCCTAGCTTTGCTGACAATCGCACAGCACGTAGCATACGCACAGGGTCTTCTTTATAGCGCGTGACGGGATCACCGATCATGCGTAATACGTGCGATTTCACATCAGCAACACCGTTATGAAAATCTAACACATCTTGTGTTTGTGCATTGTAGTAAAGCGCATTGGCAGTAAAGTCACGTCTCGCCGCATCATCTTCTATGCTACCGAAAATGTTGTCACGCAAAATGCGGCCGCTTTCATTGGTTTTAGCATCACCTGCTTTAGGATTAACAGTGTCGTGATGGCCACGAAAAGTCGAGACTTCAATAGTTTCTCTACCCCACATCACATGTACGAGGCGGAAACGTCTGCCGATAATACGAGAGCGGCGGAAGATTTTATTCACTTCCTCAGGTTCTGCATTGGTGGCAATGTCGAAATCTTTTGGTTTGGAGTTGAGGAGTAAGTCCCTCACCGCCCCGCCAACGATATAAACATCAAACCCCGCTTTGTGTAATCCTGCGCAGGTTTTGTGCGCCGCATCGCTAATTAAGCTAGGGTCGATTTTATGTTTTTTAGCAGGGATGACTTTTGCCATACTTGGCAAGGAGTTTTCTGCTTGATTGATGGCATCTATTGCATGCGCACGCTTTTTAAATACTTTGTTCAGAAATTTTTTGATCATCGATTTGAGCTGTCTAATTTTAAGTCGTCTATTATTTAGACTCGTTATTCCATAGCACATCAGGCTCGCCAGCTTCTTTGTTTAAAACGCGACACAACACGAAGAGCAAGTCTGATAAGCGGTTAATATATTGTAAGGAAGTTGCAGTCAACTTCTCTTCCGAATGTAGTGTGTGCATCACGCGTTCAGCACGTCTACACACTGTTCTAGCTAAATGGCAATAGGCTGCAGCACGACTGCCGCCCGGTAAAATAAATTCTTTCAATGGCGCTAGACTATCATTAAACGCATCCAGTGTCGTTTCTAATGAGGTAATACGCTCAGCTTTAATTAATTCCATATTAGGCATGCAGATTTCACCGCCAAGGTTGAATAAGTCATGTTGCACGGCAGTTAGGCAATCAGTGATTTGGTCAGATATTGGCTCAGTTAACATGATGCCAATCACCGAGTTCAATTCATCAACATCGCCCATGGCATGTATGCGTAAGCTATCCTTAGGCACACGAGTGCCATCACCTAAGCCTGTAGTGCCGCTGTCGCCAGTGCGAGTGTAAATCTTACTTAATCGATTACCCATTGTTGATCTTTCTCACTATAATTAGCCATTATAAATCATGCATAACTATTTACAGAAAAATAAGCAGACTAATATCAAGGCGATAAAAGCCAATGCAAACGCAATCGGCGTCATGGATTCTGGCGTGGGCGGCCTGACAGTGATGCAACATATTCATCGCTTATTACCACATGAACATCTCAATTATGTAGCAGATAGCCAATATGCGCCTTATGGCAGCTTAAGCCCTGAATCCATTACCGACCGCTGTTTTACAATCGCTGACTTTCTAATTGAGCAAAACGTCAAAGCCCTAGTTGTTGCTTGTAACACCGCCACTGCTGCTTCCATTCAATTAATGCGCGCTAAATATGCATTACCGATTATCGGTATGGAACCAGCCGTTAAACCAGCCGCATTAGCCAGTAAAAATGGCATCATCGGCGTGCTGGCTACAGTAGGCACACTCAAAAGTGCTCAGTTTGCTGCTTTGTTAACCAACTATGGGCAAGATATTCAAGTGCATACGCAAGGTTGTATTGGCTTGGTGGAGTGTATTGAGCGTGGTGAAATCCATGCGGCTAGTACGAAAGCGTTGATTGCAGAATATTGTGCGCCATTGTTAGAAGCTGGGGCAGACACGATTGTGTTGGGTTGTACGCACTATCCGTTTGTTCGGGACGTGATTCAAGGTGTTGTGGGTGAGGGTGTGACAGTGATTGATACTGGGGAAGCTGTTGCTAAGCATTTGCAGGCGACTTTGGAGGTTCAGTCGTTATTAACCTCAATAGAAGAAGAGGCTGATGTTTTGGTTTGGACGAATAATACAGCTGCGGACAGAGATGCAGTGATTCAGCAGCTGTGGGGTGATAATGCAGTTGTTCGGCGTATTGCGCTTCGCTAATACGCCCTATCCGGGCTATGGGATGAGTTGGGTTAACTCTTCAATCAACACATGATAAGCCCGAACATCCAGCTTTTCTAAAGCCGCTGTCATTGCTTTATCTTGAAGAGGTAGGAACGAAGCGCCGCCTAAATCACTAAGTACGACTTGCTTGTCATTCCATAAAATATTATGTGCATAGAGATCGCCATGTACTAGGCCTTGGGCGTGTAGGTGAAGCATGGCGCTCGCGACGCCGTTGGTGATGTGTTTCACTTGTGCAGCTGTTAGTGAGGTGTCTACTGGATAGACATCACGTGAGCAAGTCTCAAAGCTTGGTGGGTTTGCGAGTATGGTTAACTCAGAATTGAGTAAGGGCATGACTAAGCCTTGCAAACCTTCTGGGTGGTTTTTAATAACGCCTTTTACACCAACTAAATTTTGATGTTCGCCTGCGACGACATTGGCGTGCATTTCAGAGATGGGTAGGCCGTCACTGGTTAAACCGCTTTTAAATAATTTAACTGCTACAGGCTCAACTTTTCCGCCGTGTTTCCAGTCTGTTTGATAGGAGGTACCAGAAGCGCCTTGACCTAATACTTTTCCTAGCGTTAATGTTGACCAATCGATTTCCAACACTTTCTGCTGTTGCATATGGGCTGCTTCAATCGGCGTGGAGAATGGGTTGCCCGCGTAGGCTAGCCATGTCAATTTCGGCAGGTTAAATAACCACCGCGGTAGTTCGTTGAATTGATTGGCTGAGATTCTGATTAATTCTAATGTATCACAATTCGCCATTGAGGCAGGCAGGGTAGTTAGCTGATTGCCTGCTAACATGAGCTTTTGTAGTTTTTTGCATTGGCCTAATGCATCTGGCACTTTGTTTAATGCATTATCTGTGACGATAAACCATTGTAGATTTTTTGTTGGGATGGATTCTTCAGGAATATGCGTGATTTGGTTGGCTTTGAAGCCAATCATGCTCAAGCTAGGACACTTGCCTAAGACGGCTGGTATTGTTGTAAATTGATTCGATGAGCAGAATAGAATACGCAGTTTGGTAAAGCGATCTAAATCATCGGGGAGTGATGATAGGGCATTACCTGATAAGTCGAGTATTTCTAGCGTGTCAGCTAAGTCGTATAGTTCAGTCGGGAAGGTGGTTAAGCCACAAGACAGTGTTAGTTCGGTACTGCCTTGCAGCTTGCCAGCTTGTAGTTGCGTGAGGGTTGAATCCACTAATGATTAACGTGTCTTCGCTTAGTGGTGTGAAACCACTTCACCTGCTTTTAATGTGTATTTTGTCCCGCAGTAAGGGCAGGCGACTTCACCTGTTTTGACTATATCTAAAAACACGCGCGGATGCGATGCCCATTGCGCGACTTCTGCCGTTGGGCAATGTAGTGGTAAATCTTTTGCTGAGACTTCTAATTTTTTCACATCAGACATGGCGTCCCTTAAATGTAGGTTAACCAATCACTGTGTTTTACAGAGCGACCATGAACCACATCAAAAAACATCGCTTGTAGTTTTTCAGTAATCGGGCCCCGTGTGCCAGTGCCAATTGCGCGGTTATCAAGCTCGCGAATTGGTGTGACTTCAGCAGCCGTGCCTGTGAAGAATGCTTCATCTGCTGTGTAGACTTCATCACGCGTAATGCGTTTTTCAATCACCGTCAGGCCTATTTCTTCAGCAAGCTGAACAATGGTGTCGCGCGTGATACCTTCTAGTGCGCTGGTGAGGTCCGGTGTATACATTTTTCCTTTACGGATAATGAAAATATTCTCGCCAGAACCTTCAGCAACAAAGCCATCAACGTCTAATAATAACGCTTCTTGGTAGCCATCTTGAGTCGCTTCTTGGTGCGCTAAAATGCTGTTCATGTAGTTACCATTCGCTTTGGCTTTACACATCGTGATGTTTACATGGTGACGTGAGAACGATGATGTTTTCACGCGAATACCATTCGTTAATGCATCATCACCCATGTAAGCGCCCCAACTCCAAGCTGCAACAATCACATGAGTTGATAATGTAGTAGCAGAAATACCCATGGCCTCAGAGCCGTAAAAAGCCATTGGACGCATGTAAGCAGACTCTAAATTATTTTCACGTACAGCGGCTTTTTGTGCCTCAATTAACGTCGCTTTGTCATAAGGCATGCTCATGCCTAAGATTTTGGCACTATTAAATAGGCGGTCTGTGTGATCCGCTAAACGAAAAATCGCAGGGCCTTTGTCTGTTTTATACGCGCGGACACCTTCAAACACGCCTAAGCCGTAATGTAATGTGTGTGTGAGTACATGCGTGGTGGCATCGCGCCAGTCAACTAGTTTGCCATCGTACCAAATAAGACCATCGCGGTCAGACATTGAGGTTGGTATTGCCATAATGCAACTTTCAATAATTCGTAAAAGGTCTATTGTAAACTAAAGGTCGTGTTTTTTTTAGTATGTTAAAATCAAAAAGTTAATATTTATTGGAATTTTTGCTATGATTGCCTCTGTTTTTAAGTTTGGCCGTTATTTACTGTTGATGTTGACGCTATGTTTGTTAGTCGCGTGTGATGGAAACCAAGCTGTTAAGGGCTTTGTAGGAACGGATATTGCGGGCGCAGATTTTCCGAAACCACTAGCATTAACTGATCACACGGGTACACCGCGCACGATGGCTGACTTTAAAGACAAGGTGGTCGTCATGTTCTTTGGCTTTACCCACTGCCCAGATGTTTGCCCAACCACAATGTTGGATTTAAAAAATACGATGAAGCTCTTAGGCGATAAAGCCAATGAGGTGCAAGTATTATTTGTGACTGTGGACCCAGCGCGTGATACCCAAGGAGTGCTAGCAAAATTTGTACCGGCTTTTGATGAGCGATTTATTGGTTTACGCGGCACTGCTGAACAAACAGCAGAAACCGTAAAGAACTTTAAAATCTATTATGCAAAAGTGCCGGGTAAGAGTGAGAATGATTATTCTATTGATCATAGTGCCGGCATGTATATGTTTGATAAGCTAGGCAAGGTAAGAGTGTATTTGAGCTATGCACAAAAGCCTGAAGATATTGCCAGCGATATTCAGAAGATTTTATAACGACAGTGCACGAATGTACGAGCGTCACATTCGATGCAATTGATGTGATAGTTGTTTGAGCGCTTTCTCAGCCACTTTGTAATCAGGGTAAATGCTGCCAACAACTGTCCAGAATTGGGCAGAGTGGTTCATTTCTTTTAAGTGTGCCAACTCATGGCATGTGACGTAGTTGATAATACTTGGTGGTGCTTGTAGTAAGCGCCAATTCAGGCGGATGTTGCCACGACTCGTGCAACTACCCCAGCTAGATTGTGCGTTAGATAACTTAAGTGACGGTGTGTCTACGCCTAATTTGGAGGCGAATAGTTCAATGCGCCGACTATAGTCAGTGAGCGCTTGTTTTTTATACCACTGAATCACTTTACGCTGTATCACTTCCTCGTTATCAGACTCTGGCGAGGTAATCGTTAAGCTACCGTGGTTGAACTGTGGCCGCTTGTTTTTTTTATCGTTTACAACATAAAGCGTAATATCCATGCCGAGTAATGACATTGTTTCGCCATCTTGCCAAACAATCGGCGGCACATGATTTTCCTTGCGCTTTTCTAGTTTGTTGAGTATCCAGTTTGATTTTTCTTGGATTAACTTTTTTAACTGGATTTCTAGTATGTATTTTGGCGCATGGACGACTAGGCCATCTGCTGCGATTTTTAAACCGACGGTACGCCGCGCTCTGCGCTCTAATTGGTATTCAATCATTTCGCCATTGAGTAGCGTGATGGATTTCTTTTTCATCAGGACTTTTTGCAGCGCATTTTTACCAAGGCTTAATCAAGCGTCGACATTGTTGTTTCTATCCACGCTTCGACTTGCTTATTCACTTGGTCTGGTTTTAAACCAGCCGTTTCGATTGGTTCACCAATCACGACTTGAATCGTACCAGGGTGTTTGATGAATGCATTTTTGCGCCAGTATTTTCCAGCGTTGTGGGCAACGGGCACAACAGTCGTTTCGGTCTTAGCAGCCAACCAAGCGCCGCCAATATGGTATTTACTTTTTTCACCTGGCGCCGTGCGCGTGCCTTCAGGGAAAATTACCACCCATAAGCCACGTGCCAATCGGTCTTTACCATTCGCCACCAGTTTTTTAAGCGCTTCACGACCTGCGCTACGATCAATTGGAATGGCTGCCAAAGCGACAAAAGCCCAACCTAAAAAAGGAATCAGTAATAATGAACGTTTCATGACCCACACTTGCGGTGGAAAAATGATTTGTAAGCCAATGGTTTCCCAAGCAGATTGGTGCTTGGATAAAATAATGGAAGGGTGGTCTGGCATGTTTTCTTGACCACGCACTTGGTAGTCTAAGTTGCAAGTCAATCGCAACCAAAACATCACAAAGTGCGCCCAACCACTAGCAATACGCGAACGCATTACATCTGGGAGCGGAAATAATAGAATCACTAAAATTGAGAATATTGGCGTGACAATAAGCAAGCCTAGTAAGAATAGAACCGATCGAATCCACAACATACGCTTACTCCGAAATGATATGCTGAACAGCCTCAGCAAGGTCGCTAAATATAAGGGTGTTTTCTGGCAAGTCGCCGCCAGATAACGTTTTTTCACCGTTTCCAGTAAGCACTAACATTGGCTGGCAGCCTGCATTAGCAAATGACTGTAGATCGCGTAATGAATCACCAATACCAGCAACATTGGCTAAATCAACATTAAATTGCTGACCAATGTCGATGACCATTTTACTTTTTGGTTTTCTACAGTCGCAATTATCTTCGTTGATATGAGGACAATAGTAAACGGCATCAATATGACCACCAACCGACTCAACGGCTTTGTGCATTTTGTTATGAATAGCACCTAATGTCGCGATGTCATACAGGCCACGTGCAACGCCAGACTGATTGGTGGCAACAGTGACGGTAAATCCGTGTTCGTTAAGCAAGGCAATTGCCTCTAGACTGCCATCAATTGGCATCCATTCATCAGGGCTTTTAATAAAGTCACCGCTGTCTTTATTAATCACACCATCTCTGTCTAGAATCACCAGCTTCATTAGCAGAGTCTAGCTCGCTAGTTTAGATAAATCAGCAACGCGGTTCATGGCTTGATATAGCGTGGCTAATAGACCTTGGCGGTTGGCTTTTAATGCAGGATCATCTACATTCACCATTACGTTATCGAAGAAAGCATCAACGGGTTCTCTCAATGTCGCTAACGCTTGCAGTGAGGCCGTGTAATCGCCCGCTTCAAACAATTTATCGGCTTCTGCTTTAGTTGTGTTCAGTGCAGTAGCCAAAGCTTGCTCGGTTGGTTCTTGCAGTAAGCTGTCATCAACCTTGGCTTCAACGACGCCTTCGACTTTGCGTAAGATATTGCCCACACGTTTATTCGCCGCAGCTAATGCAGGTGCTTCAGCTAAAGTGGCAAACGTTTTAACCGCAGCTAGTCGTTGCGGAATTTCGCTGAGTAATGCGGGTTCTAATGAAAGCACCGCGTCTACCTCTTGCGCACTCGCGCCTTGGTCACGTAGGTTCACGCTTAAGCGGTCAAAGCAGAAGGCTTTAATGATTGCTAAGACGTCAGCATCACCATTAAATTGTTTCAGGGCTAATTCGATTAACGCATCAAATGGCAAGGGTAGTTTTGCATCGATCAACATGCGAATAATGCCGAGTGCTTGGCGACGGAGTGCAAATGGATCTTTGTCGCCCGTTGGTTTTTCACCAATGCTAAATAAGCCGACTAAGGTTTCTAGTTTGTCTGCTAATGCGACACAAATGCCGACTTGGCTACGCGGTAATTCATCCCCTGAAAAGCGGGGTTTGTAATGGTCTTCAATCGCAAAAGCGACTTCATCATCCAGGCCTTCATATTGCGCATAGTAGCGGCCCATGATGCCTTGTAAGCCTGGGAATTCACCGACCATGTCCGTGATTAAATCGGCTTTTGATAAGTACGCTGCTTGTTCGGTTTTAGTTACTAGGTTTGCATCACCCAGCTGCTTGGCAATATCGCCAGCCAGTTTAACAACGCGTTTATTACGTTCACCTTGTGAGCCAAGCTTGTTGTGATAAACTACTTTATCTAAGCTCTCAATGCGGCTTTCCAATGTCTTCTTACGGTCTTGGTCGAAGAAGAATTTGGCATCGGCTAAACGAGGGCGAACCACACGCTCATTCCCACCAATCACAGCGCTAGGGTCGGCTGGATTAATGTTAGAGGTGATTAGGAATTTATTCGTCAGTTTGCCCTTGCTATCGACAAGAGGGAAGTACTTTTGGTTGGCTTTCATGGTCAATACCAAACACTCTTGCGGCACGTCTAAGAACTCAACTTCATATTGACCGAGCAATACATTCGGCAACTCGACTAATGCGGTGACTTCATCTAATAAGTCTTCGTCCTCAACGGCAATTAAGCCTTCTTTTTCTGCCGCGGCTTTGAGTTGTGCTGCGATGTCTGCCTTACGCTCTTTAAAGCTGGCAATTACCGCGCCTTCTGTTCTTAGTTGTTCAGCATAGCTATCAGCGTTATTTAACGTGATGACGGATTTTTGCGCTTCAAAACGATGACCTGTTGTTGTGTTGCTTGCGGTTAAGCCTAATGCCGTCACTGGTACGATTTGGTCATCATGTAGTGCAACTAAACCATGAGCAGGGCGAACAAAGTTCACGGACTCCCAACCATCATTGATTTGGTAAGTCATCACTTTAGGAATTGGTAGTTTGGCTAATGCTTCATCAATGGCTTTTTGTAAGCCTTCGCTCAAAGTAGCACCTGTTTTCGTGATGTCTAAAAACAGACTATCGGCTTTGCCATCACTCTCTGTTCTTAGGTTTTCAACCACAGAGTCATCTAAGCCCATGCCGCTTAATCGTTTGAGTAAAGCAGGTGTCGGTTTGCCTTCCGCGTCTAAGCCAACTTTGACGGGCATTAATTTTTGCACTACTTGTTTATCCGCTGCTTTAGCTTCTACATCAGTGATGTGTGCGGCTAAGCGACGTGGTGTTGCAAAATTGGTGACAACTGAACTGTCGCTGCTTAAGCCTTGTTCTTTTAGTGTTTCTGCTAATAAGCTAGCAAATGATAAACCTAATTTTTTAAGCGCCTTTGGCGGCAGCTCTTCTACAAATAATTCTACTAATAGGTTCCTACTTAAATCATTCATGCTGCGGCCTTCTTACTTTTTTTCTCTTGCTGTTGTTTCAATTGTGCAAGGACTTCATCTGCATAGTCTTTTTGCGCCATCGGGAAGCTTAATGCGGCACGGCTCTCTAAGTAGCTGGTTGCGACACTACGTGACAGGTTGCGAATACGACCCATATAGGCAGCACGCTCAGTCACGGAAATCGCACCACGTGCATCTAATAAGTTAAACGTATGCGCGCTTTTTAATATTTGCTCATAAGCAGGTAATGCTAATTGATTATCGATCAAGTGCTTCGCTTGTTTCTCATGTGCGTCAAAGGCCGTCAGTAAGAAGTCGACATCACTATGTTCAAAGTTATAAGCTGATTGCTCTATTTCGTTCTGCAAGAACACATCGCCATACTTTACGTCGGGTGAATACTCTAAGTCGTAAACGTTTTCGACGCCTTGCAAGTACATGGCTAAACGCTCTAAACCGTAAGTAATTTCACCTGTGATGGGTTTGCAGTTAATGCCGCCCACTTGTTGGAAGTAAGTAAATTGCGTCACTTCCATGCCGTTCAGCCAAACTTCCCAGCCTAAGCCCCAAGCGCCCAATGTTGGGTTTTCCCAGTCATCTTCCACAAAACGCACATCATTTTCTTTCAGGTCAAAGCCGAGTGCTTCTAATGAACCTAAATACAAGTCCATAATATTCGCTGGTGCAGGCTTCAGCACCACTTGGTATTGGTAGTAATGCTGCAAACGATTTGGGTTTTCACCATAGCGGCCATCATTAGGACGGCGACTTGGTTGCACGTAGCCCGCTTTCCATGGCTCTGGGCCAATGGCGCGTAAGAAAGTAGCTGTGTGGCTAGTGCCCGCGCCGACTTCCATGTCGTATGGTTGCAACAGTGTGCAGCCTTGTTTATCCCAATAGTCTTGGAGTTTTAAAATGATTTGTTGAAAGGTTAACATTGAGAGTGCTTCAGAATTTGCAAAGGGTTGATTTTACTGTTTTTTGCGACTTACCACAAAGGCAATTACACTAAAACTAAAGATGATAAATGGCCAATTACCCCAGAGGACATAAGGTGTCGTTCCTTCATAACCTTGTGCGGTTACATTTAAGGTGGTTTGTTTGTCATGTGGCGCATGCGCTAGCACATAACCATGCGGGTCTATCATAGCGGTCGCGCCGGTATTGGTTGAACGTAATACCATGCGGCCAGTTTCTAAAGCGCGGGCTTGTGAGAATTGCATGTGTTGATCAGCAGCGTAGGACTGACCATACCAAGCGTCATTGCTAATGTTTACTAATACCGTGGCTTCAGGTAATTGCCTGATAATCTCTTCGCCAAAAACATCCTCATAGCAAATATTGACGGCGATTTTTTGCTCTTTCAGCAGCATGGGTTTTTGGTGTGTGCCACCACGAGATAAATCACTGAGTGGGATATTGAGCCAATCACGATATACCCAGCCGAGCATGCTTTTTAAGGGGATAAATTCACCAAATGGGACCAAGTGATTTTTGCTGTAGGATTGCGTCGGCGCAGTGCCAAGGCTAAAGGCGCTGTTAAAGTATTCTTGCGTACTACGGTTGTAATCCACCATGCCGACAATAATATTGCTGTTATTTTGTTTGGCATGTGAATCAAGCGCAGTGTAGATGTCTGGGTCAAGCTGACTGGCAATGACAGGCAGTGCTGTTTCTGGCAAAATGATTAAATCGGTTTGATTGTTTTGTGTCATCGCAACGTATTGCGCCATGGTGCGCTCTACCGCATCAGGCCGCCATTTAATATCTTGATCAATATTGCCTTGAATTAGACTGACGCTAAAAGGTTCGCCAATCGGCGATGACCACGGCACCACTTTTAAAACACCACCGACAGCAATCAGTAAGGTCATGGCGGTAATAATATTGCGGCGCCATGTTAAGTTAACAGGCTGATTTTTATTCGCTAACCAAATAGCAATACAAGCTGCGATACCAACAGTGATGATTGATACGCCATAAACGCCTACGATTGGCATGTAACCCGCTAATGGACTATGCGGTGTTTGACTATAACCAATGGTGAGCCAAGGGAAGCCCGTAAAAATCCAACTGCGAATCCAGTCCGACAAGCCCCACAACACAGGCGCGCTAATGGTTAAGAAGGCGAGGCGTTTGCTTAAATAACCAACTAAGGCTGGAAACAGTGCCATAAAGGCACATAAACAGAACGTGCAAAAGCCAGCAAACCACCAAGGCATACTGCCAAAATCATGCAGGCTAATGTAAATCCAGTAAATACCGACACTATATAAACCTAAACCAAATTGGAACCCCAGTTTTAAACAGGCTTTGGCAGTCGGTGCTTTTTCCCACAGGTAAATAATGCCGATGAGGGCAACAATGGTGGCTGGGAAAATATAAAATGGTGCAAAACCAAGTACGGTGAGCGCGCCGAGTAAGAAAGCAATGAGTGGTTGGAGCAATAGTTTTGGCATTGTTTTGGTTTAGTTGTTCGTTATTGGAGCAGTAGTAGTATAAGTATAAGTGAAAGCCGGAGAATGTTAAAAAAAGTTAATGCTTGTGTGATTGTACTGCGCTGTTTTGACAATTTTTTGACTACAGTAGACTATGGGCGCTGCAATCTAAGGCTTAGTGGATAAGACTTAGGGTATAAAAATATTGATTAAGAACAGAGGAGACTAAGTAATGGGAATGCGTTCGGAGTTTAAAGAGTTTGCCCTAAAAGGCAATGTAATGGATTTGGCCGTTGGGGTGATTATTGGTGCAGCATTCGGGAAGATTATTGATTCGCTAGTGAAGGATATTATTATGCCTTTCGTTAGCAGTATCTTTGGCAACCTTGACTTTGCTAATATGTATACCGTATTAGGTGATGCTTCTGGTGTAGAAGACAATTTGGCAGCGTTAAAAGAAGCAGGTGTGCCAGTGTTGGCTTATGGTAGCTTTACTACAGTGGCTATTAATTTTGTGATTTTAGCGTTCATCATTTTCCTAATGGTGCGTCAGATGAACAAGATGAAAAAAGAAGAGGCTGTAGTGGCGCCGAGATCACTAGCGGAAGATATTGTGTTATTAACAGAAATTCGCGATTCGCTTAAGAAAAAGTAGGCTTTAGCGATGTTACAAAAAAGGGCGATGATAGCGCCCTTTTTATTACTCGTTGGTATGACAGACGACTTAAGTTTTATTCTGGAAACTCATAAGTATGGTCATCACTCGTTACGTCTTCAGAACCATCGTTATTCAAAAACACCACTTGCACCACTTTGTCATCAATAAAATCTAACTCTGTAGTTTCATAGTACTGGCCATTTTCATCAGTGTTGATATTGTGATACTGCCAAATAGAAGCAACAATCCGATTGGAGCCTCTGATTTTCACATCGTCAGCTTTAGCAGGTTCGCCTAGTTGGGCGACGATGGTTTTTTTATTGAATTGTTCAATGGCTTTTACGAAGGCTTTTTCTTCTGTCGGTAAAGTGGTGTTAGCGCTACTCTCAGGCGCGGTTACTGGCCCAGCTTGCTTCGTATTGACAGACGAGCAGGCAGTGCAAAAAGCCACTAAAACAAAAGCGATTAACAATTTCATCATTTACTTCCTCAAATGTATGTGTGTACAGTTATGAGTGAGATTGCTTAAGTTAGTTCAACTGAATCCGTTGTCATCGGCAAGACTTCAACCAAAATAGAGTGTAAGCGCCTGCTATCGGCACGCACAATCGTAATGCTTAAGTTGTCGATTTGGACATGGTCATCACGCTTCGGTAGATGGCCAAATTTATTCACCACTAAACCACCAATGGTTGAAAATTCCTCATCACTAAAACGGGTGCCTAATGCTTCGTTGAAGTCTTCAATTTCAGTAAGTGCTTTAATACGGTATTTTGTGGCCGATTGTTGAATGATATTATCCTCATCTTCATCGTAGTCATACTCATCTTCAATATCGCCGACAATCTGCTCAAGCACATCTTCAATAGTGACCATGCCAGCAACGCCACCATACTCATCCACTACCATGGCAATATGATTGCGGTTGCTTCTAAACTCTTTAAGTAAGACATTTAGACGTTTGGATTCGGGGATAAATACAGCGGGGCGCAGCATATCGCGCACTTCGAATTCTTCACCCGCGTAATAACGGAGCAAATCTTTAGCGAGCAAAATTCCTATGACATCATTCTTATCGTCTTCAATGACGGGGAAACGGCTATGCGCAGTTTCAATCACATGTGGGATAAATGTCTTTGGAGAGTCCGTAATGTCGATGACATCCATTTGTGAGCGCGGAATCATGATGTCCCGCACCTGCATTTCACTTACTTGTAATACACCTTCTATCATCTCAAGTGAATCGCCATCCATTAACTGGTTTTCGTATGCACTGTGTAACAGCTCGACAAGCTGCTCGCGATCTTCAGGTTCGCGTAATAAAAAGTGACTTAGACGTTCTAATAAACTAGGTTTGTTACTTGTTTCCGACTCGGAAGCCATGCAGGGTACTCTACGTAATAATATAAGGGCTAGGATACCCTAATTTCATTAGGGTTGTCACTTCAATAGACTCCATTAACCTTGCTTGATCATCATTTAGGTGGTCATAACCATGCAAATGTAGCGTGCCATGTACGGTCAAGTGGGCAAAGTGGGCTTCTATTGGCTTGTTTTGTTCTTTGGCTTCCTGAATCATCACTGGTGCACAAATAACAATATCCCCCATTAAATACGGTTCTTCTGTTATTGGAAACGTCAATACATTGGTCGCATAATCTTTGCCACGATAAGCTAGATTAAGGGCGCGGCCTTCTTTCTCATCGACAATGCGAACCGTTGCTTCTGTATCGACGCGCAGCGCTGCTTTAACCCATTTTCGGAACTGGCTTCTTGAGGGGAGTTGATCCTCTTTTGAAGCGAACTGAACGGATAAGCTGAGGTTAGGCATGGGATTAATGTTGTTAGCTTCTATTATTAGTAAAGGTTTGAATTATATAATTAATCGCATGTGGATGGCTTGATTTAGTTAACTCCCCTATATTCAAGTGAATAAACCCTGAATATAAGCTTTCTACTAACGCATAAGCAACAAGTGCGATAAATGAGACGCCAAACATGATATGCAGCGATATTAATAAGATAAACCAATAAGAAATAGACGATAAAGCCAAAAATACTTGGCATTTCTATTGCTGGCAAACTCAGCAAGCCATATTCAACGATACTTGAAATGGGTGGTGCTAAGTAGCTTGATAAGACGCAATTAGCTGCATAGGTAACGAAAATAAGAATGGGTATTGCTTGGAAGCGGGGTGTGAAGAGACTTGTTGGCTTGTTTTTTACATTCAATCGCCGAGAAAAAAATAATAGATAATAGTGGGAGAAACCAGATGATCGATCCAACTGATACAGTTAACTACTCTTTCCTTCTTCATATTTTTCATAGGCATTCACAATTTTCTGCACTAAGGGGTGGCGCACAACATCTTGACTTAAGAAGTGTGTCATGGCGATACCTTTAATGTTTTTTAGAACCTTTTGTGATTCAACTAAGCCGCTTTTTTGACCGCGTTGTAAATCGATCTGCGTCACATCACCTGTAATAACCGCTTTCGTGCCAAAGCCGATACGGGTTAAAAACATTTTCATTTGTTCAGGTGTTGTATTTTGCGCTTCATCCAAAATAATAAAGCTTTGATTCAATGTGCGCCCACGCATGTAAGCCAGTGGTGCGACTTCAATCGCGCTGCGTTCAAACATTTTATTGACGGTGTCATAACCCGCTAAATCATATAAAGCATCGTAAAGCGGGCGTAAATAAGGGTCAACTTTTTGGCTTAAATCACCAGGTAAAAAACCTAAGCGTTCACCAGCCTCGACAGCAGGGCGGACCAGTACGATACGTTTCACACGGTCACGTGTCATGGCATCCACTGCACTAGCAACAGCTAAATAAGTTTTACCCGTACCAGCAGGGCCGATGCCAAAGGTAATGTCATGGTCTTGGATTTGTTTTAAGTATTCGACTTGGCGTGGCGTGCGGCCATGCAGGTCGCCACGTCGCGTCATCAATACTGGCATATCTGTCGTCGCATGGACTTCATCCGGTGTTAGCTTCTCAACCTCGACTAAGCCGAGTTGCACATCTTCTAACTCAATCGGTTTTTTAGCGCGCAGGTAGAAGTTTTCAACCAATTGCGCGGCCATACGCATATTTTCTTTTTTCCCCGTAATGCTAAACGTTGCGCCGCGGCGGTTGATGTTCACCTCCAGTGCGTTTTCTATTTGCTTGATGTTTTCATCAAGGGGGCCGCAGAGGTTGGCTAGGCGGGTATTGTCTTCAGGTTGTAGTGTGATTTCCATGGTCTATGTATCTTAACTCTGTCTTAAACTAGTTCGCCTTGTAAGCGTCTTGGGTTGTCTGTATTAGTGATTTTAACGTTCACAAAGTGATCCGTTAACGCTTCATTTTTCGTAATGGTTACAATGCGATTGTTATCTGTTTTGCCCACCATCTCTTCAGGGTTTTTTTTAGAAATACCCTCAACCATTAAGCGCTGCGTTGAGCCTAACATGGCACGACTAATCGCCTCGCCTTGGGTGGTGTTAATGGCTTGTAGCCTGGCTAAACGGTCGAGTTTGGTTTGATGTGGTGTATCATCTGCGATAAACGCAGCTGGCGTCCCAGGGCGTGGGCTGTATAAGAAGCTGAAGCTGTAATCAAAACCGATGTCCTCCATCAGCTTAACTGTCGCTTCAAAGTCTTTCTCTGTTTCACCTGGAAAGCCAATAATGAAATCAGAAGTAAACGTTAACCTTGGGTTGGCAGCTTTTAGTTTGCGAATGATGCTTTTATATTGCAATACGGTGTGATTGCGCTTCATTGACATTAACACGCGGTCGCTACCTGCTTGCACAGGTAAATGAAACTGCACGGCTAATTTCGGTACAGTGGCAAAGCAATCAATGAGTCGGTCGCTCATTTCATTCGGATGGCTGGTAGTGAAACGAATACGTTCAATTTGTGGAATTTCAGCAATGGTTTCAATGAGCATGGCCAAATCGGCTTCTACATTTTCATACGCGATACGGTAAGCATTTACGTTTTGACCTAATAAGGTGATTTCTTTCACACCTTGCTCCACTAGTTGAATCGACTCAGTCAGAATGTCTTCAAATGGTCGTGAGACTTCTTCGCCACGGGTATACGGTACGACGCAAAAACTGCAATACTTGCTACAGCCTTCCATGATGCTGAGGAATGCACTAGCACCTTCCACTTTTGGTGGCGGCAAGTGATCGAACTTCTCAATTTCAGGAAAGCTAATATCGACTTGTGATTTGCCTGAAGTTTGCTTGTTTTTAATCATGTCAGGCAAACGGTGGATCGTTTGTGGCCCAAAGACCACATCCACATAAGGCGCCCGCGCGATAATATTGTCGCCTTCTTGCGTAGCTACGCAGCCACCAACACCAATCACTAAGTTAGGGTTTTTCTCTTTGAGCGGAATAAAGCGACCAAGGTGACTAAACACTTTATCTTCAGCCTTTTCTCGGATAGAGCACGTGTTGAGCAGAATTACATCCGCATTTTCTGGTGTGTCAGTTTCTACCATGCCATCACTAGCACTTAGCATGTCTTTCATGCGCGCAGAATCGTAGGCATTCATTTGGCAGCCAAAGGATTTAACAAATAACTTTTTTGGTGTGGGCTTTGTCACTGGTTTGAATATTCGCTTGCAGATTGATTAATCCGACATTTTAACGCATTTGGCCATGCTAAGGTAAATTGGGGAAAGCCCAGTTAGCAAGGTAAAATGTAATTACCTTATTCAAAATAAAGCGTTATATGCAAGCCCTACCGATTTTTATTAATATTATTAACCAGCACTGTGTTGTGATTGGGGGTGGTGAAGTTGCCTCACGTAAAGTGCTGATGCTGTTAAAAGCACAAGCTGCCATCACCTTGGTTTCGCCAATCGTTAATCATGAATTACAAACATTGATTGATGCAGGAACAATTAAACATTTGCAGGCTAGCTTTGCGCCATCTCAATTAGATGGCGCACGCTTAATCATTGCGGCGACGGATGATAAAGCTGTGAATGAAGCGGTTTCTATTGCGTCCCAAAATGCGAATATCCCTGTCAACGTTGTTGATGCGCCAGCGTTATGCACATTTACAATGGGATCAATTATTGAACGTAGCCCGATTGTTATTGCGGTTAGTTCTGAAGGGAATGCACCTGTTCTTGCACGCTATATCCGCACAAAAATTGAAACCATGTTGCCTGCGGCTTATGGAAGAATTGCAGGTATTGCAGGCGATTTTCGTGATCAGGTGAAGGCTAAATTTACGACCACCCAAGCGCGCCGTATTTTTTGGGAAGGCATTTTACAAGGCCCCTTTGTCGAGCGCGTATTGTCTGGTCAAGAGCAAGCGGCACGGACTTTTCTTAAAGAATCGCTACAACAAGCCGATAACAATATGCAACAAGGCGAGGTGTATCTGGTTGGAGGTGGTCCAGGCGACCCTGATTTGCTTACGTTTAGGGCATTAAGGCTCATGCAGCAATGCGATGTTTGTGTGTACGATAAGCTGGTGAGTCCAGAAGTGATGGAGCTGGTACGGCGTGATGCAGAGTTGATTTATGTCGGTAAAGCGCGCGATCAACATACCATGCCGCAAGAGCAGATTAACGAGCTGTTAGCTAGTTTAGCACTTGAGGGTAAGCGAGTATTACGGCTAAAAGGTGGTGACCCTTTTATCTTTGGTCGCGGCGGCGAAGAAATTGATACGCTGATGCAACATGGCGTCCCTTTTCAAGTAGTACCAGGTATTACTGCTGCCAGTGGTGTCTCTAGTTATGCGGGTATTCCGCTAACACATAGAGACTACGCGCAAGCTTGTTTGTTTATAACAGGGCATCTGAAAGATGGGGCTGTTGATTTGGATTGGGATGCGATGATGAGACCCAATCAAACATTAGTGATTTATATGGGGTTAGTTAGCTTGGATACGATTTGTCAGCAATTAATCAAAAATGGCATGTCAGCGGATATGCCAATTGCCATTGTTCAGCAAGGAACAACACCGAGGCAGCGTGTTGTTGTCGGGACGTTATTAGACATGCCAGATAAGGTTAAGTTGGCACAATTGAAAGCCCCTTGTTTAACGATTATTGGTGAAGTTGTTAGATTGAGAGAGAAATTAAATTGGTTCAACCCAGAAAAATAAACGTTGTTTCATCTGTTGCTACTCCCCTATTAAACGCTGATTTAATCGGCTTCTTTAAAGATGGAAACAAAAAAACATACGCGTAAACTAAGGCGGTCTAGTAAGCCAGCACAGTTTTATGTCTTGGTTTTGGAACAAGATGTTAACTTCACGCAGACGTTAAAGTATGATTTGGAAAAGTATTTGCCTGTGAGTGTGGTTACCTTACATTCCCTTAGTGCTGCGCGGATGTTGTTCAAAAGAAATCCACGCCAGTTCTTTTTAGGGGTTAGTAGTGTTATGTCAGATTTCAAGCAAGCTGATTTGCTTAAAGCCGCTAATATTCCTGTAATCGCCTTTATTAACCAATATGAAGATGAGTTGCGTGACGAGTTGATTAAGCGGCATGTGCTTGATTATGTCGTTAAAACGACAGATACCGACACGACTTATGTTTGTGATTTAGTGGTCCGCCTCTTTAAAAATATTGCAATCAAAGTACTCGTTATCGACGATTCAAAAGTTTCTCAATTTGTGATAGCTAGAGAACTCGCATTGTAAAAATTTAAAGTATTGCGAGCTGACAACGCTTCAGCTACAACGCAGGTGCTAGAGAATAATCCCGATATCAAATTGATACTGTTGGATTACCAAATGCGTGGCGTTGATGGTATTCCCTTTGTGAAAAAAGCAAGGAAATTCTATCCAAAAGATGAGGTGCTCATCATCGGTATGTTGACATCTTCAGATCCTAGACTGGCAGTGAAGTTTCTAAAAGCGGGGGTGAATGACTTTATTCATAAACCGTTTAATTATGAAATGATGCTGTGTCGGATTAATCAGAATTTACATATGTTGGACGCGGTAGAATATGCGAAAGAATTGTCTAGTGTTGATTACTTGAGTAATGTTTTTAATCGACGCTACTTCTTTGAGCGTGGTAATCAGACGCTCAAATCATTGAATGCTGGTGGAGCACTGACTGCCATGATGATGGATATTGATAAATTCAAAGCCATTAATGATGTGTATGGTCACGATGTGGGAGATGAAGTCATTAAAGATATTGCAGTAGCCTTGAAACAACATTTTCCCAATGATATTGTGGCCAGAATGAGGGGGGGAGAGTTTGCGGTGTTAAGTGTGGATACTCAGTATCAAACGAGTTTTGATTATATTGATGCATTTAGAGAAAAAATTAACAATCAAAAGTTGAACATTAAAGGACATGCCATCAGATGCACATGCAGCATTCGTGTGAGTGGCTATAGGATAAAAGCTTAGATGAGGTGATGGTGTAGGCTGACAAGCTACTGTACTTAGCTAAGCAAAGTGGGCGCAACCGTTTGGAGGGCAACCCACTAGGCGCTGAGGGAGCCATTGCTACTGATGTCGAATAGGAAGTGATAGCCGCGCTTCTAGACCACCACTTTCACGGTTAATTAATTGTAAACTGCCGTGATGCAGTTTTGCAATGCGGTTACAGATGGCGAGCCCTAGCCCACTACCACCTTCGTTTTTGGTGCGCGCACTATCCAAACGTTCAAATGGTCTGAGCAAGCGTTCGGCTTGATCTTTAGGAATGCCAGGGCCATGATCTAATACGCTAATGATAATTATACTTGCTGTTATTTTACTTTCAATCACCACTTCACCTTTCGTGTAAGCATAAGCATTCCCAACTAAGTTATCGAGTAAGCGCTGCATGGCTAGTGGGCGAAGTGGAATGAAGTAGCTAGCGCTTAATTCAACCTCAAGTTTACGACCTGCGCGTGCTTGGCGCTCGGCAAGCGCTCTTAGCAATACATTAATATCCATCATTTTGGTAGATTCGCCTTCAATACCGCGAACAAAGTCTAAAAACTGATTAATGATATTATCCATGTCCGCAATATCCTCAATCATGCCTTCTTTCATTTGGGCAGACTCATCGTCAGATAGCATTTCTACGGCAAGACGTAAACGCGCTAGTGGCGTACGGATATCATGTGAAACACCAGCCAGCAATAAGCTGCGCTCACTGTCCAGCCTGACCAAGGCATCAGCCATTTCATTAAAGGTTTGGTTCACCTCACTTAGTTCATCCAAACTGTCCTCAGGGAGCCTTGGGGCGAGTTCACCATTACGCAGCTTGTTGGCTGCATGCACTAGAAAACTCAGTGGGCGATTGATGCGAGCCGCCGTAATGTAAGCGCCGGCTAAGGATAGTAATCCAATTAATGCGCCCCAGCCTAACCAATGCCACGGGAAAGGGCGGTCTGCCTGGATGTTAGGAACCACCACCCAAAAGTCATCCAGTTCTACATTAAAGCTAATCCACAAGCCGGGAATGCCATAGTGATTAACCGTAATAATGGTTTCCGGCCCTAAACGTTGACGTATTTTTTGCACAAGCAGATACACAAAGGGGTCGCTGGGGAGCGGCTCGATTTGCTCCATGAAATCGGCTGAATAAACACGCACGCCTTCACGGCCAGATAGTTCGGAGAGTAATGCGCCTCTTCTGCTTTCATGAGAGGCAATGAGCGATGCACGAGTATAATTAACAATGGTGACTGCCTGTAATGCAGCCATCTCCGCACGTGGTTCACGCCCAAAGTAATCAAAGATTTTTAACGAGCCATAAATGCTAATTGCCAATAGAATAGCAATCAGTAGCATTAGCCTAGCTAAAATTGTGCGGGGAAGTAGTCTCAACTTAAACTATTAATATAACGTCAGTAATAAACCCAAGTGCTTAAGCGCTAGCTTCGCCATCAGGAATAAACACATAGCCAAATCCCCACATGGTTTTCAAAAAGCGTGGTTGCGCTGGGTTTGGTTCGATTAAGCGACGTAAACGTGATACTTGTACATCAATACTGCGGTCGAAAACATCAAGTTCTCGTCCTCGTGCCAATTGCATTAAACGGTCGCGGGATAGTGGCTGTCTAGGGTGTTCAGTAAACACTTTTAATAAAGAAAATTCACCGCTAGTAATTGTGATGTTGGCACCATCTTTACTTAGGCTGCGATTAGCTGCATCAAATACAAAATCGCCAAAAGGGAATGTTTCTTGTGTGGTTGGCCCGCCTGAGTCAGTATTTTGGACATGGCGGCGCATAACTGCATTAATACGAGCCAGTAGCTCACGAGGATTAAATGGTTTCGGTAGATAATCATCAGCGCCCATTTCCAAACCAATAATGCGATCCACTTCATCACCACGGGCTGTGAGCATAATAATCGGAGTGGTCACGTTGTTTCCACGTAGTCTGCGGCATATTGCTAAGCCATCTTCGCCAGGCAACATTAAATCTAATACGAATAAGTCAAACTGCTCGGATTCTAGAGCAGTGTCCATTTCCGCTGAATCAGACACCGTTTTAATATCAAAGCCTTGTTCCGTTAGGTACCGCTGTAATAATTCACGCATACGCGCATCATCATCGACCATTAATATTTTTTTGTTTCTAGACATTTTTATTGTCTCTTCTAAGTCAGTTGAGTTGTTTTGTAATTTAACAATGGATTAGTATAGGTGTTCGGAAAGGATAAGTCTATAATTTAGAAGAGATTTTATGCATAAAATCCTTCGAATTATTGACATTAATCAACAAGCAGCCAAGTTACAATTTTTTACAATTTGGCTTTTTTATGAAACATTTCACTTACAAAGTGGTCTCATTATACATCTCCGGTGTTGAAATCCAGTCGATTGATTGGGATATGAAATAACGAAATATGCTAATAAATAAACTCTTTTTTTGGTTACAGATGGCACTACTTGTAGTACTGGGTGCGGTTTTTATTTTTCCGTCACTTGCTGATTCAAACACGGCTTTAGAGGCGAGCGATGTGGCGCCAGAGCTAGACGATACAGATGATCCTCGCTATGGCTTGGGAAAAGCACTTGAGTATAATTTTAGTCCAGTTGATCGTGCGCGGCTGCGCAAAGCATTAACTGACTTTGCTAAAAACAACGATCCAGAGCATATTAAAATCAAACGTCAGCGCCAGTTGATGAGAAACAGCCTAAAACAACGATTTGTGGGTTGCAATAATGATTTGGATGACTCCTTAGACCGACAAGAAGTCACAGAATGTCTCCCACAGGTTGCACGTCACTTTAATGCGGTTGATGTTGACGAGGATAATGTCATTACTTTTGTTGAACTTGAGTTGGCACAAGCTAAATGGAGTAAACGTCACAGAGCCGCTGAAGCAAAATTAGAAGCGCAACGTATTAAAGCAGTAGAAGCTGAAATTAAGAAAAAAGCAGCACAACCTAAAGAGTCTAAGCAAGCGGGAACGATGGAATAACATCCAAGCTAGTCACCCTTCTCAGTATTAAACCAGTAGGAAGACTTTAATATGAAGTCTTTTTTGTTTTTATAAGTATCTAAGCTAAAGTAGAGGCATGGCTAGTCCCAATCAAACTGTTGTTCAAATCGTTGGCTCTATTGCCGAATTTGATGCGAGTGAGTGGAATGCATTAAGTGCAGGGATGCCACTACTCAGCCATGCATTCTTAGCCGCGTTAGAAACCTCAGGTTCTGTTGGCGAAGGCACAGGCTGGAACCCCTCCATTATGATTATTCGCGAACAAGAAACACTGATTGGCGCTATTCCGCTGTATATCAAATCACATTCCTATGGCGAGTATGTCTTTGACTGGGCATGGGCGGATGCTTACGAGAAAAGTGGCTTTGCTTACTATCCTAAATTACTCACTGCTATTCCATTTTCGCCCATTACCAGTACGCGCTTACTCGCAAACAATAACGAAACCAAATTGCATCTAATTAAAGCGCTTGATTCTGTGATGCGACAACATGAGTTATCTAGTGCACATGTATTATTTCCTGATGATGCCGATGCCGCGCTATTGGAGCAAGAGGGCTGGATAAAACGGACTGGCGTACAGTTCCGATGGGAGAATGAAGCGTATGAATCCTTCGAACACTTCTTGCAGAGCTTAAGCCATAACAAGCGTAAAAAAATCCATCAAGAGCGTAAGAAGGTTGCACAAGCAGGCGTGACTTGCCGTTTGATTAAAGGCGCAGAAGCGACGCAAACCGATTGGGATTTTTTCTATCAGTGTTATTGCAAAACGTATGAAGAGCGTCGCTCAACGCCGTATTTAACGCGTGCCTTTTTTGAAACAATCGCGCAAACCATGTCACAGTATATCTTGCTCATCATGGCGGAAATTGAAGGTGATCCTGTCGCCAGCACCTTGAATTTTTATGATGATACGACCTTGTATGGTCGCTATTGGGGCGCAACGCAGTTTGTCTCAGGTTTACACTTTGAACTTTGCTATTACCAAGCGCAACAATTTTGCATCGCTGAAAATATTCAATACTTTGAAGGCGGCGCGCAAGGGGAGCATAAGCTGGCACGTGGCTTCAAACCGCGGCCAACCTGCTCGTATCATAAAATTGCCCACCCAGATTTTGAAATCGCGATTAAAGGCTTCTTAGCCAGAGAAGCGAATGGTATGGAAGTCTATACATCAGAGCTAGAAGATCGTGCCCCCTTTAAGGCTAAGTAGCTAGTTACCAACCAACTTCTTTGCCGTCGTAAGCAATAAAATGATTACGTAAAGTCACTAGGCAGCATTACGTGATGCGCGTAGCGTAAAAAATCACTTTGTCAGTAATATAATAGTTATACCAACAGATCACACGGGTGTGTTGCAAAACCAAAGGAGAATTATTATGTGGACAACACCAGCAGCTATAGAAATGCGTTTTGGCTTTGAAGTAACAATGTATGTAATGAACAAATAAGCTAGCGTAAAAAACAACTTGCAGATTTATCCTCTGCAAAAACTAAAAAGCTCAACTTCGGTTGGGCTTTTTTGTGTTCGCACGATTGGTATCGTTGGGCTGCATCGCTCACAAAGGTAAAGGCGGAAGGTGTGGTAAAGTCACCCTTTATTTGAAAGTGCTTTTAAAAAAGCGATAACAATACAAGTGACACAAGCAAACAAAAAATCAGTCATCAGAGCAGCCATCTTCGATATGGATGGACTATTAATCGACTCAGAGCGCATGATTATGCAAGCCTGCATTGCGGCAGCTAAAGAAATCGATATTACTTACACGCAAGTCGAGTATGCGGAACTCATTGGCAGAGCGTGGCCAGATGCTACCCGCATCATGACCAAACAGCTTGGTGGAGATGATAACTTTCAACATGTGATGCATTGCATCAATGCAGGCTTGGATAAAGACGGCAATGTCTTCCCACTCAAAACAGGCGCATTAGCTTTATTAAAGCACTATCAAGAGCGCGACATCATTTGCGGTGTTGCTTCATCTTCCCCCACTAGCCATATCGAAGAACGCCTAAGCGCAGTTGGCGTACGCGACTACTTTACTATTGTCAGTAGTGGTCATGAAGTCGAAAATGGTAAACCGCATCCTGATATCTATCTGTTAGCCATGGAGCGTCTACAAGACCATGTTACGTTTGCAGCACATGAATGTATTGCTTTTGAAGATAGCGAGCCGGGTGCGCGCGCAGCGATTGCGGCTAACTTAGATGTCGTTGTCGTACCAGATTTAAAACAGCCTAGTGACTTTGTACGAGAGAATAGCTTTCAGGTAGTTGAATCGTTGGATTATTTTTTAAAGGGTTTGTAGGGCAACAATAAATGGAGTGCATTGCGCCGCATGAGAAAGTGGCAACATGCGGCGCAATGCCTTGCAGTTATTGCGCCCTACACGGGGCTACTAACCGAAAGCACCATCAGCCCTAGGCTTTAATAATATAGGCATGTAAATGCTGACAAAAATAGTAAAAGCCAGCACCCAAAAAATAGCGGCGACTAGTGCCCATAACGTGTAAAACTGTGGCGTTATCATCGGTATGAACACGCGGAATAAAACGCTTGCGATGATGCTAGCGAAAGCAACGGTAATCCAAGGTGAAGGCTTTCTAATATTGCGGCCTGTATGACCTAATGCCACACGAGACATCATACCAATGGTGATTAAGCCAATTCCGCCGATGGTAAATAGATGTAATGTTAAAATAGACATGTTGCTATTGTCGGCTTGTAAGGCAAAGAACATAAAGCCGAGATTAATGAACCAAGCAGAACAATATCAACGCCATAGCAGTGGTACACGCCAGATGCCTATCGTATGCCAGTTGGATAAACGGAAGCCCTTTAAGGCAAATAAAGTCCAAGCGAATAAGGGCGTTAAGTAAGGTGCTTGTACAAAGACAACATTGATGAGTAACGCGAAAAAGACAAATAAAATGCTAATGTCTAACGCATTTATATTGCGTTAATTGTACTCTGGCTTCACTTTCACGCATCGTCACACCACGTTCAATAAAGAATGGAATAATGCGGCGACCAATCATCAAAATTAAGCTAATAAATAATAGCGAGGCACCAGTAATCGCATAGAGCATACCGTTAGCAATCACATCAAAGTAACCAAGAAAAAACACAAGGTTACCAACACATAACAGCAGTACTTTACTCACAACAGCTAGTTGCATCCACATTTTAGCTATTGAAAATAGGGATACTAATAGAGACAAGCAGCATCAATCCAAGTAGCAAGTCTACGGGAGCCACCGATGGTAAAAAGGCGGTGCCGAATAAAAATAATATTCTTGCCGCAGACCAAAGTGCAAACAGTAACATGAGCGGCTTACCAAAAATGGTAGGAGCACCCGTCCAGTTTTTAACAGCCGTTAATAAAAATCCAGCCACCACCGCCATGCCATAACCATATAGCATTTCATGCGCATGCCATTGGCTAGCTGAAATGTGATTAATCGTAATTAAACCACTAGATCAATAAACCGCCATTCACAAGGCAATAGAAACAATGCTAAAAATACCTGCGCCTAAGAAAAAAGGTCGAAAGCCAAGGTTAAATAATGCACATTGATGAGCGTTTTCTTGCGTGGACTTATTGATTGGGATTTGCATATTAATCTGATGTTAAATACTGAACTGAGCTGACTCTAATCATAGCCTTATTTCTAATTAAAGTGCTTGATTCAGGGCAAGTTTAGACAATCATTACTGCAAGTATTTAGCCTTGTATAATAGCTGCTGACATTAAAGATTCCAATCAATTTTAATAACTGCAAAATATGCTCACTTACCCAATACTAACCCCATCAGAACAAGCGAACCTACCGCGTTTAATCATAGCGCCCACTGCGTTACCAAGCCAGTTCGAAGACAGTACGCATCAAGTGTTTTTATGCGATACAGCTGATGGGCGTATGGTGTTGAAAGTGTGTGATGAAGCGGTGGTGGTTCAATCAGGTTTTTGGCAGGGGTTAAACCTATTGTTTGGCGCTGACTTCCCGAATAACTTAGCGCAGATTCAGCACACACATGAATTGCTAAGCAAGCAAGGATTGTATGCAGTGCCAGATTTCGTGGCATCTAGCCGTGGTGAATTTTCGCATGATTTTGTATTAACACGTTTTATTGAGGGTGTTGATGTTGAGGCTTCGCAAGTGACGGATGCGATGGTGGTGCAATTGGCAAAACATATCACGCAGTTACATCAAATGACGCATTCAACTTGGGGAGGCCTCTATGCACCAACGTATCAAGCCGCTGAGTGGGGCGAACGTTTACATGACACACTATCAGCATTAGCCACTAAAAATGCGGTGAGCGTTCCAGAAGCGTTATTACAGGATGTATTATCGCAGGCTAGTCAGTTACAAGAAACGACATTCGTTCCGATGATGTTGGACTTGCGTTGGGATCAATTTAGACGGGTAGACCATGCGCAGGCTAATATACAGGCTGATGCATTGGCGTTGATTGATTTAGATGCTTTTGTGATGGCGCCTCGCGCCTTGGATTTAGTGCTGTTGGCATACATTTTAACGCCGCCACAATTTGCTTTGTTTAAAACGACTTATACAACAACGCATGACTGGCCTGATTGCTCAGCGCAGAAGCCATGTTATCAATTACTGTTGTTTTTAATGCAAGTGTTGGGCAAGACGGATTTAGCGCAATGGATGAAACGGGCTTAACTATTGCTATTAAACCGCTTGCTGCTTATGCAACTTAACCCAACTAATATAGCCAGCAATGGCTAGGATGGTATTGAGGACGAATAAAGCGGCTGTAGCGTAATAACTGGTTTCAACATACAACACGACTGCGGCGGCATCGATAATCACCCAATAGAGCCAGTTCTGTAGAACCTTCTTCGCCATTAGCCATGTGTTCATGACGGCAAACACAGTGGTATAAGCATCTAGCGCAGGGCTTTGTGATTGGTTATTTGTCGTTAAGTAATAAGTAGCGGTGGCACTGATAATGAGACCGATGGCGATAAAGGCGAGGTTCTTAGGCCATCCCCAACTGGTAATCGCTAATGTGTTTTCGGTTTTACCATGCTTGCGCCATAGCCAATAACCATAAACCGCCATGCCGATATAGTAGAAATTGAGCAAGGCTTGCATGGGAAGCTGACCTTCCCAAAACAAGACGGTGTAAATAATTGTGCTGAAAAACGCAAAAGGCCAACACCATTGCGATTCTTTTGCAGCGAGCAGAATATAGGCCACGCCCATTAAGGCGGCGGCAATCTCCCAGCCTGACATTTGTGCAAAGCCAGTGATTAAAGCGTCGAAGTTAGCGTTTTCTAACATGTGATTAACCTTGTGGTTTAAATATAGCTGATTAAACGTCTACTACATCGGCACGGTCTGTCCCGATAAATTTCATGGCAAATACACTGTGTGGCAATGCTTCGAATACCGCTTCCATTTCGCGATCAATACAATCTATCACATCACGGTATTCACCAAACACTTGGGTGCTTAAGCTATTACGTTTAACCACTAATTTGTCATTGCTTTCAAGCTGAAGAATGAACTCCAAAATTGGCTCAATATAATCTTCAGTTAAAGGGTAAAGACTAATATCTAAAGAAATACGCATAGTTTATTTTCCTTTTAAATTTTTAAACTGAATCTAAAAAACAAGGACATGCGCTAAACATGCCCCTGTTGATTCACTAATAGTCGTAAGTGACGGTCATACCACCTACACGTGGCTGACCCAATTGTGTAAAGGTTTCTGCAATATAACCTTTGGCTGGGTTGTTGCCGAAGAAGAAGCCGCGTGTCGCGTAATCTTTATCAAACAAGTTTTTTGCCCAAATGCTGACTTTCCAGTTTTTGTTATGACGGTAATCAGCGCTAGCATTCACGATGTCGTAAGACTTAGATTTTGCATCATGGCTATCAGAGAAGTAGAAGTTATCTTTACCTTCTACATTCGCACGAATTGTCCATGCACTCGTAGGGTATAACTCAGCACCTAAGCTATAAGTGTAGTCAGGCGCATGTGCGACTTGGCGACCATTAAAGCTAACACCTTGCACTGAGTGGTTATCAAATTCAGCATCTAAAATACCTAATGAACCTAGTAGACGGAATTTATCGGTGACAAACCAGTCAAGACTTGCTTCAGCACCTTTGTGTGTTGCATTCGATGCATTACCTGTGAAGTCAATAAATTGTCCGACACCAGAAGAGATTGAATTTTTTACTTGCGGATCACGACGATCTGTATAAAACATAGCTAGCGTTGTTTTAAGACGATCACTTAACCAGCTTGATTTAAAACCCACTTCTAAAGTGATGTTGTATTCAGTATCAAATTCACGTTGGTTTGCAGGTAATGTTGCACCGTTATTCACACCGCCTGATTTATAGCCGCGAGATAAGCTGGTGTATAGCAACTGCGCTTTATTGGCTTGGTAGTTTAATCCGAGTTTGCCACCAACCATCGTGTCGTTAGTTTTGATGTTGACTGCATTGGTATCATCATAGTCCGCATCGAATCGCTCAACACGCAAGCCAGTAATGAACGTTAGCTTGTCTGTAAAGTGTGTATCGAGTTGGCCATAAATCGCTGTATTTTTAGTATCGTAGTCACCGTCTAATGGTGCTGAAATAAAGTCAGAAGTGTATAAGAAGGCTTCATCTTGATTGAGGTGGAATAAACCGATTGTCCAATCAGTGGTGTCGCCAAAGATGCGGCCTGCTTTATCTGATAGGGCACGCACTTCAAATGAGTAGTTATCACGTTCACGATCAAAGCGCTCAGTTGCTGCGTATGGAAATAATCCTGCCGCAAATTGACTAGGGAAGCCCCAGTCAGCATCATAGCTATAAACAATATCTGAGTTTAGCGCAGTTGCTTCGGTTTGGATAATCACCGCATCAGATGCTTGCCAGTTTGCTTTTACACCAACTGCATCCGTTTTCTGTTTATCTTTACCTGGTTGGTCAGACAAGCTGTTGCGGCTATTGTCTAGCGTAAAGGCATCGTAACCATTGTTGATGTTTAAATGCATATAGTTTGCATCGATAGTCAAATCATCTGTCGCCAGTAACTTCAACTTGCCGCGGAAAGTTAACTCGTCTTGATCTTGTGTATCACCTTTATCCAAGAAATCATTATCCATATAGCCATCAGATTTATGGGTGTAGATTGAAGCGCGACCTAATAACTTGTCTTCTACAATCGTACCGCCAGCAGCAATACCTAAGTTACGTGTGTTGTAGTTAGCCAAGCCAGTTTCAACATGCATATTGAAATCTTTCGTTGGCTCTGTGCTGCGAATGGCAATCGTACCAGCTAAACCATTAGTACCAAACTTAGTACCTTGTGGGCCGCGTAATACTTCAACAGACTCAACATCAAACAAAGTGGCAGCGCCACCAGTACGGCTGAAATCAATACCATCAATAGATAAGCCGACAGATGGATTCAATGGTGCGTTAAATTGGCTACGTTCGCCAATGCCGCGGATTTGGTAATATTGACCGCGAGAAGCGCCGCTAGATACATTTACATTCGGTGCAAGGTTTAATACTTCTTCCAGGTGTTGTGCACTACGTGCTTCGATAGTTTCCCTGTTAATTTCGGTCAAACTAACAGGGGTTTCAACGGCTGTGCTAGGGCGGAAATCTGCACTAGTAATCACAGCAGGTACATCGACTGTTAACTCATCCGCTGCAAAAGCAGGGCTGGTTAATAAGAGGCCAATTAGCGTTAAACGCTTAGTAATCGGTTTCAAAGGTAATCCTTTCTATATACACATCATAAAAAGGACAGGAGAGATTAGCAGTAGAAGTGCAGTCGATTTGGTGCCACAAAAAACGAGTGAACGCCAAAAGACCAAATTGCTATAGTAGTAATGCTCTGCCTGTCCCTACGCCAGTATTAACTGGATCAGGTTCATTGGGTCCCTCACTTAAGAGATCTCAGGCAGTAAAGCCACCCCAAGGCGTTTTGATTTTGCAATCAAGAGAGCATTATAAGATAAAATTCCGGAATCCGCTAGTGCTAGCTAGGGGTATAAATCAAAAAGGCCAACATCGCTGTCAGCCATATATATTGGTGGCCCAAACTGGAATTGAACCAGTGACGCGCGGATTTTCAAGAAGAAAGTTAAAAATTAAATTCATTAAATCAATAGCTTGTAACGCTCGAAAATTACACAGTTAGTCTAACTTAGTATGAGTTAGTTATGTATAGTGTAAATTAGTTACGATTTGGCTATGTTAATTAATTCAGCTAGCAACTTACTTAGTTTGTCATATAGTCGTGTATTAAGTATTGCCCTGCCTAATTATTGCCCTACTAATCCAGAACTCACTAGTTACGAACAGACGGCTGGAATATCCGCATAGCGGACATTCAAAAAACATTCTACGCGCTAAAAAACACTAAAAATTCCGTAGGCACCTGCGTCCGCTTTTGCGATTTATGATACTGTAATAAAAACACACCTAACTCTGAGAAATAAAAAAATTAGTATGAATCACATCGAATAGTCAATCACGTTATACACTGCTGTAAGATCTTAATAATCACCACTATTCAATATTGAGCAACACCTTTTAGTCAACAGTTTCTAATACTAATTTTAGGCCCGATTTTTAATATTTTTAATTGACTAGTAAGGGAGTATCTAAAGCATCAACGTCCTTGATATGAGTCACCTATCTAGTGATGTGGATATCACAGAGCAAATAAATAAAAGGTTATTTTTGAACAAAAGCATCGTCATTCATTGGTTTCGTCAAGATTTGCGGCTTACCGATAACCCAGCTTTATCTGAGGCTGCAAAAAATGGACTTCTTCTTCCAATTTACATTTACGATGAGAAAAATTCTGGCGACCAACATCTTGGTGCAGCAAGCCGTTGGTGGTTACATAACTCGCTTAGCGAACTCAATAAGTCACTTAATGGTAAATTATCTGTTTTTAGCGGTGACCCTAAAATTATCCTCAGTGATTTAGTCGACAAACATAACGTAACCGCCGTTTATTGGAACAGATGCTATGAGCCTTGGAGGATTGCTCGAGACACGCAGATAAAAAAAGAGCTAGAAAATCGCAATATTGAAATTCATAGTTTTAATGGATCACTACTTTGGGAGCCTTGGCAGACGCTCAAGCAAGACGATACGCCCTATAAGGTATTTACCCCTTTTTATAAAAAGAGATATTTATATTCTGTTCCACCACGAGAACCAATAGCTGCTCCCGCTAAACTTGATTTGTGTGATTGTAAGTCTGATAAATTATCGATAAGCGAACTGGGGCTCAAGCCAACAATAAATTGGCATGACAAATTCATACCTCTCTGGAAAGTCGGTGAAGTTGGTGCACGAGAGAGATTAAGTGCTTTTCTAGAAGGTGAACTGACCAACTATAAACAAGGGCGAGACTACCCGGCCTTAAAAAGCGTATCGCGATTATCACCACATTTACACTTTGGCGAGGTGTCGCCCAATCAAGTGTGGTACGCGTCAAAATTCCTAGAAAGTAGTGATGATCAAGAACATTTTCTTAGAGAGTTAGCTTGGAGAGAGTTTTCTTATAATCTGCTATATCACTTCCCAGCGTTACCTACTGACAACTTACAGACTAACTTTGATAGCTTCCCGTGGGTAGAAAATGAGGAGAGTTTACGACGCTGGCAAGAAGGAAAAACTGGATATCCATTGGTTGATGCTGGTATGCGCGAGCTTTGGCAAACGGGCTATATGCATAATCGAGTGAGAATGGTTGTTGGTTCATTTTTGGTAAAAAACCTGCTTTTGCATTGGCACCATGGTGAAAGGTGGTTTTGGGACTGTCTGTTAGATGCTGACTTGGCAAATAATAGCGCTAGCTGGCAATGGGTCGCTGGTTGCGGAGCTGATGCTGCGCCTTACTTTCGTGTATTTAATCCGACAACTCAGGGCCAAAAGTTCGACGCTGATGGCGAATATACAAAACGTTTTGTGCCTGAGCTAAAGGCAATGCCCAATAAGTATCTCTTCAACCCATGGGATGCACCGGAAGAAGTCTTAAATAAAGCAAAAGTAAAACTTGGCACAGACTACCCTAATCCAATTGTTGATATTAAGTTGTCACGCTTGCGTGCGATAGAGGCATATCAGTTTTTGCGTGACCAGTTAAGCACCATAGATTAATGACGCATTTCTATATGAAGCAATAATGAAACTATTTGCTTACATATGGTAATAACTGATGAAAGTGAAAAAGCCTTGCATCTATGTAAGTTTTTATATATTTTGGCAGCAAGTACTGTTCTATTTATACATTGGCGAATTGCTAAAATAGCTCGAGAATCAAACAATGTCTAACCCATCACTCAAGCGGGCGATGGACTTGCCTTAAAAAAGCAGACACACCACACTAACTTTAAACGTATGCTTTGTCCCCAAAGCCGCCATCCAAATTATTTTCTGAATGCGGAGTAGGGGTGAAAACGATATATTGTCACGCCGCCAATTTAACTGATTGATATTATTGTCTATTTTTAGGATTTTCAATTTATGGTAATTTTTTTGAGAAGGTTAAAAACCTACATTACCTCTACATACTAAGGATAAACAAAGGGCTTACGAGTGATTAAACTCATAAGCCCTTGTTTGTATTGGTGGTGAAGGAG
>TARA_B110000208_G_scaffold35427_1_pt1 | contig 52446 bp, 43 predicted proteins | sample TARA_B110000208 | Tara Oceans TARA_B110000208 (sample SAMEA4397426) | marine metagenome | biome: Polar Biome; feature: [SRF] surface water layer (ENVO:00010504); material: water (ENVO:00002006), including particulate matter (ENVO:01000060) such as... | depth 5 m
CAAATGAGAGAGGGGTGAGGCAAGTGTTACTGAACCAACAATAGCGACCTCATGGGCAGCTTGTGCTTTTTCATACCCATAACAAATTTACATAGCTAGGGTTTAGGTCCACAGGTTGGCCGAGCCGTCTACATGACCATTACGTGAGAGCCATATGAGGCCCGTAGATGAATTCCATAGCCGTGCCTGGTCCACGTTCACCCCGGCAAAGTAGTTTGAGCGATATCATATTGGTGAAGCCGTTTGACCGACCGCTACAGAAAAACATAAATTAATTCAATGTTGCAAAGATAAAAGCCAATTCTTGACTACTATTAGTTAGAAAATGAATTCAAACTTTTAGGGTCCAATAATGCAATATATACGCACTAATACGGCCTTCTATGACGCGATGTTTTCACATTGCGCTCACAACATGAACAACCTAGAAATATCCGCCAAGAGTGCCATACAGCGCTCGCTGTCGGACACCAACGAACTAAACAAAAGAATCAGACCCCTGCCCGCACTTCAGATGAAACTTCTAAACCTTCTTCAAAAGCCAGATACCCACTACCATCAAGTTACCAGCCTCATAAACCAAGATCCTAGCCTAGCTTTGCGCGTGCTCAAGGTCGTAAACAGTGCCCAATATATGGCAGGTTTTGAAATCCGAGACCTAGGAACCGCTGTAGCAAGGCTAGGCATAAATGGGATTTCAGATATAACCAGCGCACTACTGATAAAATCCCTTCACCCCCCGAAACCAATTTACTACAAGCTTTATGGTAAGCAGATCTGGGATCACTCATTACACTGTGCCTATCTTTGCAAAGGGTTTGCAAGCATCCTCGGTCAAGATGGGTTTACTGGGCACTTCTTGGGGCTCATTCATGACGTCGGCAAGATACTCGTATTTGAGTGCTTGGTTGAAGCGCTGGTTAACTGTGACACCAACGACGAGCCTGGGAGCATTGAATTTAGAGAGTTCATTACCGAAATCTCAATGGACGTCTCTTATTTTATCGCGAGGGAATGGAAACTCCCAAGCGACATTTGCGATGCATTACAGCAACAGCGTACCGGCGCCAAATCCCCTTTAGCCATAGCTCTGCACTGCGCAAACTCTTGCGCTGAACAGTATCTAATCGAAAAGCCTAGCAATGGTGAGGCCTACAGCTTGCCAGCTCTTGCTGGCCAAAATCAAGAGTTTGCCAGCGTTTGGGCTCGCTTTCTTAAAGATGTAGACAAACTCGATGGCTTTGGCTAGGGTCTGACTTTTAGGCAAGCGATTTTTTGAGCACGAGGCTTTGAACTTTAGGTTTTAAGCTAAGAGATTTGAAATAGAGGTTTAGACGGGTCTGTTCCCGTTCCCGAGCTTAAATCAGCGGAGCCTCAGCTAAGTCAGAGCGCGTAAATATCTTCTCAACCCCCATGTACTCAGCCCATTTTCAAGTAGAACGCCCATAGCATGCGCTCTCGTAAAGCGATTACTTGTACTTAAAAAATGAATCAAAACACATTGAGAGCCAAGGTTTAGCACTTTGGCAGCGTCAGACAATTCGACATATTGCTCGCCACTTAGCTCTCCATTACAAAGTTTTTCGAACTTCCGGAAAACAATCAAGTAATGTTCATCAAGACCCCGCGCAAAAGCGACGACTAAGCTCAACATAAGGCGGAATAGGGTTTTACTAACGACATGAATTATCACTGCCACAATAGAGTAATACCTATGACCATCTCACTGGACGACATTAAACTTGCCGCCAATCGTATAAACGGCTCTGTCATCAATACCCCTTTTCAGAAATCGAGAACACTGTCTGACATCCTCGGCACCGAGATTTTCCTAAAGTTTGAAAACCTCCAATTCACTTCCTCGTTCAAAGAGCGCGGCGCGCTGAACAAACTGCTTCAACTCACCGATGCTGAGAAAAAATCTGGGGTAATTGCAATGTCAGCTGGCAATCATGCGAAGGCAGTGGCTTATCACGCTCAGCGCTTAGGCATACCCACCACTATCGTTATGCCAAAGAACACGCCACACGTAAAGGTCGAAGATACACGGAACTTCAAGGCCAATGTGATACTTGAAGGAGCCGGGTTGTCAGAGTCCGCTGTGCATGCTCTTCAGCTTGCGGATGAACAAAAATTGGTATTTGTTCATCCTTATAACGACGAGAAGATAATCGCCGGCGCGGGCACAGCTGGACTTGAGATGATGGAAAAGATCCCCGAATTACAAACTATAGTAGTACCCATTGGAGGCGGCGGTTTAGTTTCTGGTGTGGCGATAGCCGCGAAAGCAATCAATCCAAGTATTAGAATAATTGGAGTCGAAGTTGAAGGATATCCTAGCGTCTACAATTCGATTAAGGGCATAGAATCTCCTCTAGGAGGTTCGACCATAGCCGAGGGCATTGCGGTTAAGCAACCTGGTGCATTAAACCTGGAGATCATCAACCGACTGGTTGATGACATTGTCATCGTTACCGAGGACCAAATTGAAGAGGCCATAAACTTATTGCTCACGATTGAGAAAACAGTCACCGAAGGCGCCGGAGCGGCCGGATTGGCGGCAGTGATGGGTAACCCTAAATTATTCACAAATCAGAAGACTGCGGTCATCCTTTGCGGCGCCAATATCGACCCAAGAATTCTGGCCTCGGTGCTTATGCGGCAGCTAGCACGAAGGGGGAGTATTGTTCGCTACCTAATCAAGATAAATGACCTGCCCGGGGTGCTGTCTGATATCTCAGCGGAGATTGGCGATTTAGGCGGGAATATTCTCGAAGTTTCTCATCAGCGAATGTTTGCCAGCATTCGAACCAAGGATGCTGATTTATATGTCACGGTAGAAACCCGGGATCGCCAGCAGAGCAATGATATTTTGCAAAGGCTCATTGCTCTCGGGTACAAAGCGCAGCTTCTTGACAACTGAGTTAGAAAATCTACTCTGAGGCACCCACTTTACAAAAATTAATTGGGGTGCCTCTAATCTAAGTGCAGTGGATTAGCAGGTGACGTGTTTTGCCTCTTAAGCCATTGTACAAAAGGTTCACGGTAATTTGTCTCCATATCAAAACCGTTTGGATCGAATTCAGCAACCATGCCAAAGTCATCACCACCGTCATACATAAAGCTATTGATGAGAACACGATAGAGCCCATCATCAGCTAAGGCCATGCCGGTGCGTCTAACAATCCATTCCCCCTCTGCTTTAGTCAAGCCAGCAAACACTGGCCGTCCTCCCTGTTCGAGAGCTCTTTGCAAAACTCTCCCACTTAATTGTGTCGCGATTATTGTGTTTGAAAACGGCAACATGGAAACAACGCTCCCAAGGCTGATTTCACCAGCGTCAATAGATGACCGAATACCACCAGCATTGGTGATGGCAACATCTGCAGTGACATCATACTCAAGCCAAGAGTTAATAATTGTCTGCCGCAGTTCCGAGCCGGATCTGTCCCATTCCCTCTCACTAAAACCAAGATACTCCGCCAAAGTCTCCTTAGAAAGAGATCGCCACTGACCTACGATTTGCGCAATAACAGCATCTTCCGACCCAGCGCTATTTTGATGCGTTGTAAAAGATGAACCTATGACAGAGGCCGACCTTACATCGTAATCAATAACCGCCTTGGCGTAGCTTGAAAAATGATAACCACCACCAAGCATAATCGTATCGCCAATTTTCTCGGCCACTAATTCATTGCAGTGGCCAGAACCCATCATAGCAATGTCTAAATCTGCAACTGCGCTCGCCAGCTCGCGCAGCTCATCCATACACACATGGCTAATAACAATAATAAGGTCAGGACCAAGCTGTTTTACGCTAGGCATGACCTTACGAAGAGCTTCTGCATAATCAGTAAAAACCAAAGGCGCAACAACGCTAGGCATGGTAGTTGTAGCGGTATCGGTAGTTGATAGTCCGATGATCGCCACATTCAAACCCATCACGTCTTTCACCGCGAAAGGCAGTATGCCTAGATCCAAAGGATAGTTGCCGGAATCTTCCCAAGCAGTGTTGGCACTCAAGTAGGGGAAGTTAGCCTCACTGGTTCTCATAGCTAAAGCCTCTAAACCAAAATCAAATTCATGATTACCTATGGCGGACGCATCATAGTCCATAGCATTCATGACCTCGACCATACTCTCGCCTTCGACCCATGTTGAGATCGCAGGTCCTGTCCAGTTATCGCCACCGCTCAAAACTATAAAAGGGCCATCTTTGGTAAATCCTTCTTGCCTTCGCCATTGCTCAAAAAGACTAGCAGCACCTCGCCCTTCCTCCACACCCTCCATCCAACCATGTTCATCGTTGGTATAAAGGATAGTCAACTTAATGCTCTCTAACTCATGGGCCGCGCCGACCAAATTAGCATTTTGGCAGCCAAAGAGAAGGGTAAGCAATACTGAAAAAATGATCTGCTTGAAGTTGGGGAAACTGCAGAAATGTGCCACAAAAAAACCTTCGTAACTAACTTAAGGGAAATTGAAATTTATTCACCACCACATACTACTAAAAACTCTAGCCATTAATCGAGCACGAATGAGATAAGTTTTCTCACAGTGGCCGGCAAGCTCCTAGGAAGCCCACAGCAAGACCAAAATACTCGACCCTATTAGAGCTATGTCCATCAGTTCACGCCCTGAGATTTTCTCGGAAAAATAGAAAGTGGCTATCGCTATTGTCACTAGAAATTCAGTTTGCCCAAGGGTTTTAACGCGTGCGGCATTTTGTAAACTCATCGCTGTAAACCAGCCAATAGAACCTGCAAGAGATGTAATGCCGATAAATATTGATGCTGGCAAGTTCTTGACGATTAGTGCAATTTGTAGATATTCAAAAATCACAATCCACAGCAGGCACAACACTGTCTGCAGAGTGACCATAAAAACTAAGACAGTGGCTGCGCTGACGACACCATCTATCCCTAATGAAAGTGATGCATCTCGAATCCATAGAGAGGCAAAAGCGAAATCTAGGCCGGCCCCAACACCAAACTTTATACTCCTATTGCTTGCTAGGTCAGCCCAGCTGACGCGCCAGTTGCTAGCCACTAGGACCCCTGCCACCCCGAGAAAAACAGACAAATACCCAAATAAATTTAGCGCTGCGGAAAAAAAAAGTGATCCAATAACCGCCGTTAATATAGCTTCAGTTTCTGCTAGAGCAGTACCCACGGCGATATTTTTGATGTGAGGGCTTTTATTAGCAGAACCGTTGCGGCTATTTGAGAGACTGCAGCCAAGCTAGCCGACATGAAAAAAGTAGGGTTCAAAGATTCAATAATAGAGTAATCGCCTGAAGCCAGCAGAAGTATATGAGCGCAAACGGCATTCCAAAACATACCTTACTAAGGTGGCCGCTTGGGGGGATGTCTTTTTGGCAATTTGCTTTTGTCCGGCGGTTCACACCGATTGCATAACCACAGCAAGCAAGGTAAAACTAATCTAGGTGTCCATTACTACACTAGGCCCCTATGGAAATCTGCGACATAGACTCGACCGAGTTCATCCGCACCCCTCTTTTATTCAGGTTAAGCTCTGCTATCGCTATAAGGAGACCGTCATGAAAAAGCCACCCCTTTCAACCCTCGCCCATTATCTTGGTCATCAATTCGCTCGAGCCAGTCCAAGCAAATCAAAAGCAATGGCTTTAGTGCTCATTTTAATAAGCCCACTCACTGCAAGCAGCTCTCAAGCTCAACAAGATTTAACACCATTGGACATCGGCCATGGCACGTTAATGGCTAACATTTCGACCCCGCAATCCCTGCCCTATGAAACGATTATCGCGCTGCCAGGTGCCGGCGCCGACGTCACCCGCTTTCGGTTGATCGCTCCCTTGCTAGCAGAGGCGGGTTTTCAGGTAGTGGCTTTGAATCAGCGTGGAATTATGGGCAGCACAGGCCCGTTGGAGGAGCTCACTCTGTACGACCTCGCCGCTGACGTTATTGCTGTGGCCAATGTCCTTAAGCTAGAGAAATTCCATATACTTGGCTGGGCCTTGGGGAATAGAACCGCTAGAGCAGCAGCGCTTAAATATCCAAATAGAATAGCTACAGTTTCACTGCTTGCCGCTGGAGGCCTGGTAACACCACTCACAATTCCAGGCGAGCTTGGCCAGCTTCTGGGAAACAACACCCTCGAATTAGATGAGAAGGTGGCGCTAGCCAGACGAACCCTTTTCTCCCCGGCCAGCCCAAAAGGGCTTATTAGTGAATATGCTGCTTCCCTTAACTATTGGCCCCAAGCCAGACAAGCACAAATTCAGGCTAACCGCGCCACTCCGCTAGAACAGTGGTGGGCCGGCGGTACTGGCCCAATGTTGGTTGTTCAAGGCCTAGATGACAAAACTGCGCCACCTGAAAACGGAGAGCTCTTGAAAAAGGAGCTAGGGCAGCGCATCACACTCGTCAACTTGGCCGATACTGGCCACCTAATGGGCTTGGAAAAACCCGAAGAGACCTCACTCGCGATTACAGCCTTCTTAAAGCAACATTCAATTGCCAAATAAACTTGTCAGATAAACCATCCTAGCTCGCAAAATTTAGCGGCCCTGGCGGCAAAGCAACATCTATTCCGGACAATTACCTCGGCGCGCATCAGTCTGACAGGGACCGCCACTGATTTTTAGTCTAAACTAGTCCTCTGATATAACAGCATCGCAGGCCTTCGGTGTTTGGAACACCATAGGCCAGGCAAGGGAGAAAAATATTGAGCGTAGTGAATTTTAAACAGCCCGTAGGATCAACCCCACAGCAAGCTGAGCAAAGAACGTGGCTGCGTTTTGTCACTGCAGCCAGCCTATTTGATGGCCACGATGCCGCTATCAACATCATGCGCCGTATTCTTCAAGCCAACGGGGCTGAAGTTATTCATCTCGCTCACAATCGCTCTGTGCAAGAAATAGTAGAAGCGGCCATTCAAGAAGACGCCGATGCCATTGCAATAAGCTCCTACCAAGGCGGTCACATCGAATATTTTAAATATTTGATCGATAGACTGCGAGAGCTTGGCGCCGGGCATATCAAGGTCTTTGGCGGCGGTGGCGGAGTCATCATCCCTGCAGAGATTGATGAATTGCATATCTATGGCGTGACTCGAATCTATTCACCTGCTGACGGCCAAAACATAGGCCTGCAAGGTATGATCGATGACATGTTAGAGCGCTGTCACAACGGCGAACAACGCCCCGACGCGCCATCAATTGAAGACGTAAGCAATGGCGACAGGCTTATTTTAACCAGGACAATCACCGCCTTGGAAAACGGCAGGTATTCTAGCGCCGATATAGAAAAGCTAAAGATACTTGCTGGAAAAACAATGACTTCAGCGGTTCTGGGCATCACCGGCACAGGAGGCGCAGGCAAGTCGTCTACAACAGATGAAATAATTCGGCGGTTCAGGCAAGACAGCCGTGATGAGCTAACCATTGCGGTGCTGGCAATTGACCCCACCCGAAAGAAGACAGGTGGCGCTCTACTCGGTGACCGTATTCGAATGAATGCAATAAGCCACCCTAATGTATTTATGCGCTCTATAGCCACCAGAGACGCGTCAGTGGAAATCCCTGAACATCTCACTGAAATAATTCAAGCGATGAAGCTTTCCGGTTTCGATTTAATCATCATAGAAACTCCGGGTATTGGCCAAGGAGACGCTGGCATTGTTCCTTTTGTTGATACCTCCCTTTATGTGATGACTCCAGAATTTGGTGCGGCCAGCCAGCTAGAAAAGATTGACATGCTTGACTACGCTGATGTCTTTGCGATCAATAAATTTGACCGCAAAGGAAGTGAAGATGCCTTGCGCGATGTCTCTAAACAAGTGCAGCGAAATAGAGAGGCGTTTACGGTAATGCCTGACGCGATGCCAGTTTTTGGAACAATTGCCTCAAAATTTAATGACGATGGTATCACCGCTCTTTATCAAGCACTGATTCCAGAACTTCAGAAACAAGGCCTTAAAAAATTCAAACACCATTTAGAAAAGGTCACTACCAAGGTATCTACTGCGCGGACCCTTATAATCCCAGCTCAGCGGCAACGGTATTTGGCTGAGATCACAGAAATTATTCGGGACTATCATGACCAAGTGGCTGAGCAGTCAAAACTAGCTCGTGAGCGCCAGCAGCTGACCGCGGCTAAGTCCATGCTTGAAACTTCAGGAGAAGATGGAAGCAACCTCAATGACCTAATTGCGAAAAAAGACAGCACCTTAGACGGGCGAGCCAAGCGTTTACTAGAAGGCTGGCCACAGCTTAAAGAAGATTATTCTGGCGATGAGCTCATCGTAAAAGTACGGGACCGTGAAATACGCACAGAATTGACTAGGACCTCCTTGTCAGGCACCAAAATCCCCAGGGTGTCTTTGCCTCGATTTGAAGATCATGGCGAGCTACTACGCTGGCTATTATTGGAAAACGTCCCAGGCCGATTCCCATTTACCGCCGGGGTTTTTCCTTTCAAACGAGAATCAGAAGACCCAACTAGAATGTTTGCTGGCGAAGGAGATGCGTTTAGAACCAACCGCCGGTTTAAGCAGCTATCCAAACACTCCGACGCAAAGCGCCTGTCCACAGCATTTGATTCGGTTACTCTTTATGGTTTCGACCCTGACGTCCAGCCAGACATTTACGGAAAAGTCGGCAATTCGGGAGTATCTATAGCAACCTTGGACGACATGAAAGCCCTTTACGACGGCTTTGACCTATGTAACCCGAGCACCTCTGTATCAATGACCATCAACGGCCCTGCACCCACTCTACTCGCTATGTTCCTGAATACCGCTATTGATCAGCAACTACACGAGTTCAGCGAAGCGAACTCAAGAGAGCCAAGCCCTGCCGAGTTCGAGAAACTCAAGGCACAGACCTTAGAGAGTGTCCGTGGCACAGTTCAAGCGGACATTCTTAAAGAAGACCAAGGCCAGAATACTTGCATTTTTTCGACGGAATTTAGTCTTAAACTTATGGGCGATATTCAGGAATATTTTACCGCCAACAAAGTCAGAAATTTTTACTCTGTTTCCATATCTGGGTATCACATTGCCGAAGCTGGCGCTAACCCGATTTCACAATTGGCGTTCACTTTATCTAACGGCTTTACGTTTGTTGAAGCCTACCTGGCCAGAGGAATGAAAGTAGATGACTTTGCTCACAACCTTTCGTTCTTTTTTTCCAACGGCATGGACCCTGAATATACTGTAATGGGCCGTGTTGCTAGAAGGATTTGGGCGACCGCTATGCGCTTCCGTTATGGTGCTAACGAGAGAAGCCAAAAACTTAAGTACCATATCCAAACTTCGGGCCGGTCGCTGCATGCTCAGGAAATGTCATTCAATGATATTCGCACAACATTGCAGGCGCTGATCGCTGTTTATGACAACTGTAACAGCCTCCACACCAATGCTTATGATGAAGCAGTAACAACACCGACCGAGGAGTCCGTCCGCCGAGCGATGGCTATTCAGCTCATTATTAATAAGGAATGGGGATTGGCGCTTAACGAAAATTCGAATCAGGGGGCCTTTATTATCGAAGAACTCACTGAACTTGTGGAAGAAGCCGTATTGCAAGAATTCGAGCGCATCTCGGAGCGCGGGGGAGTTTTAGGCGCCATGGAAACCGGTTATCAGAGAGGCAAGATACAAGACGAATCGATGCTCTATGAACATCGCAAGCATGACGGCAGCCTTCCTTTGGTGGGTGTTAACACCTTTCTCAATCCGGAACCAGAACCGGAACACGAGATCGAGCTAGCGAGATCAACAGTGGAGGAAAAACAAAGCCAAATTAACCGTCTTGCAAAATTTCATCAAGCACACGAAGAAAAAGCAAACGACGCTCTGGAACGCCTTCGAGACGCTGCGATCAAAGATGGCAATGTATTTGAAGAACTTATGAATGCCGTTCGATACTGCTCATTAGGGCAGATAACGGATACATTTTTTGAAGTTGGCGGTCAGTACCGTCGTAATATGTGATTCGTTGATATTAGCGCAGAAGCCAGCAGCGTAGAGGTCTTTACTAATGGCTTATAGCCAGCTGCCAGAGGCCTCTGCGGCAACTTTTGTTTACGTAGAAGGTTCGCGGAATAAATAAACAACCCGGTCAATTTTACCTCTATTCCCTGGATCACTCATCGCTGTAATACGTCCGTCTTCTGGATTCCTCAGAACGTCAGACTCACCCTTAAAAACGAAGCCCACTTGAGCCAAATCATGGTGAATTACCGAAGGGTAAACACGATGTAATGCATAGCAACCTCAACGCTACGCCCAACGTAGCCGCGTGATCGACAATACCGATAGCATCGCTTGGCTTAACACTGTCAAAATAGCAGACATAAAACTGTTAGCATCAATCGCAGGCCAACCTTCACTGGCATAATAAAGATCGTGAAAATCCAACACAAAAACAGCCGCGTCATAGGTTACTGGCCATGAAAGTCGTTGCATCAGGCGCAGCAACTACAAACTCAACGTTTGGCAAACAATTAACTGCGAGTCGCTCCGCCACTAGCACCTACAGTATGGCTTAAGATCTCGGAGTAATAGCCACCACCAGCAAAAATGTCCAACACCTTCATGCCAAGGTTGATATTAAAAAACTCCAAGACTTCAACAGGCTTGCGGTCAGCATCACGGACAGTATCCGCTTCAGGCCTATCACTATTGGCAACAGCGCCTTCGATAGCCAAATGTACATCGGCCCAACTAAATCCTAAAATAGTCAATGAAATGAATGCCAAGACTAACTTTTGCATACGACTCACCTCTTAATACAGTAAGACGCTTACTCAATAGTTAATTTCTGGAGTTTATTACAAAACTTCAAATGCCAAAATATCATTGAGATGACGGAGTAATAACACGGCCCTTAAATCGATTTATCTTACCCATAAAAAAGGGCGGTAGGTACCGCCCTTGAATCACTATTTTGAGTAAAGAATAGTCTTTAGCTATTACTTAGTTGCGTTCACTTACTCAGTTACGTTCACTGTCACATAGCCATCGTGATAAAGGCCGCCATCATCCGCGCGCCCCCATAGAACATAAGTGCCAGGATCTTCGAACGTTATAGTTTGTTCATACATTCCATCGGCAGGAACTGGTGGCGGCACCCACAGTGCACCCCATGGTGAATTTGCACTGGTGCGCGTGTCTTCCCAAGGCTTTGGCAATTGCGGATCAAAGGAAACTTTGCCAGCGCCTCTATAAACGTTCCAAGACAAGAATAATCCATTCACTTTGTTAACAGTCACTCTTGTTGGTGGTGAAGAAAGACGGCGCTTGGATACAGCTTCAGGTGTGACAAACGCAACCGCTAATGGCCCGCCTACAAATTGTGCAAACCTTTTAGCTTCTGCAACCACGTCAGTCGGGGTTGGCAAGCCATCATCTTCAACTAGAGTATCTAGTTTCATAGCCTGACCAGCTCTGACTGTGCGAATAGCATCGCCGCGAACTGTCACAATTGGCGCAATGTTTGATCGTGACTCAGGACTACTGGTGCCAGCACCTAAAGAGCCAGTCTCTGAAGCAATAACCATGTTATCGACGAGGTAATCCGACTTCAGAGTTGCGTAGGCTTTTCGCTCTACTCCATTGACGCTCAATGTCCAAACCAGCTCACGATCACCCCAATCTGCAGGCACATTTACCTCGAACGTGAATCGATTACGGCGCGGTAAAAAGTGGGTTGGCTGACCTCGGTCAGGGTCGCCCGGTGCAAATGAATTATTCTCACCTATATCTACATTTGGCTGTTCTTCCCAGTTCTCGTTCATGTAACCGAACATGAAGTTAAAGCTACCATCAGGAAGTGGACGCCAACCTTCATAGGCCGGCTCAATATGCTGACCTTTAGTATACGACTGGGCCATTAGTCCCTGTGAAAAAAGAGCAAGCAAGGCTGACAAGACGACAAAACGCATTGTTGATACTGCGCCATTTGTTAAACTATAAATCATGATCAATTACTCTCCTGGAGTGCGACTTCGTTACCAGTTGTTACTGGTTCTTCTTTTACTAATGGGGCTACCAAAGGTGCTAAACATAAAGGGCATCCTATCACATGATCGTTTGGCCCCAAATCAAGCACCGTCCTTCTTTTTTCCATTTCTTCCAAAAACTGTTCATCACTGAGCTTTACCCGCATTCCCAAATCAATGAACATATTAGTTACTGATCGATTACCTGAGCCCTGCCAGTTACGTGGGTCAGGAACGTTGGGGTTAGTGCTGGTATTATTCATATACCCGACAATATGCAGGATAGTCCCCTTAGGAAGTAATGGCGCCGCATCATCTTCATAGGCATAGCCACGTACCCAGTTATGGTCATAGCCAACACAAGATAAAGTTTCTACTGTATATCCCCAAATGGCCTCTAAACACATGCGCTCACCGGGAGCATGAAGGTGCGGCTCAAAGGTAATAACCTTGATATTGTCTGTCAAAACCTTGTAAGCATGCAGCTCTTGTTCGTTTTCATTGCCGGCAATACTGATATCAACGCCGTTGCCCAAGCCTAATACCGCTCGCTCATACTTTGGCTCATAGCCTATCGGGTGGAATTTAAAACCAATTTCTAAGTGGCCCGACGTGTCTTTACCATTAGAATGGAGATGAACCGAGTCTGAGACGACAAAACTATTTGCTCTAAGAAGCCGACCACCGTCTGGGTCAAAGATATCAGGATTACGTCCGACCTCATGCACTGGCCAGCTGGTATTGGTGCCCTCAACTCGCTCTCCGTTTTCATCGAGCTCTGACGTGCCCCAAATCATGTGATGGAAAATATAGCGGCCACCAACTGTGTCTCGGCCGGTACCCGCTTGATTATTGACGTCGTTAACTTCGACTATCTCCACCGACCTAACCCAGCGATCTTCAACTAAGCCCGTAGGCACTCTGTCAATTTCACCCCACCAGTCAGGAGTGCCAGCTAGCTTGGTCACTGAATTAGTTTTAATGACCAAGTCCGGCTGGCCTGCTGTCCATTTTTGACTGTCATCAAATACCAAGGCTCTCGGCGCATCGCCCTCGTCGCCTTTGGCCGCGCCGGAACGTGCCCAAACCGAGATAGCTGATATCTCCTCATCAGTTAGAGAGGGGTCATTCTTATAATTCTGAATGCCAATGTTCTTTTCCATATACCAGGGCGGCATTGCTCCAGCGCGGTCACGCAGGCCTGTCTTGTACTCAATAAGCCCTGCATAAGGGGCAACTTCTTCATAGCTTACAAGAGGCATTGGCCCAACACCGCCGGCTCGATGGCAGTTTTGACAGCTGCGCTGCAATATAGGCTCAATATCTTTATGAAAGGTGATCATCTCAGATTGCGCAGCCACTGCGCCAGGCAGCAAAAAGAACAAAATTGAGACAGCTCCGACTAATTTAGTCGTTGTTTCTGACGTAAAGTGTAAAAGCCTAGATAAGATCATGGTTTACTTCTCCCCCAGCTATTTTGAGCTCTATGGCGCTATTTCATGTCAACATACTGCGCTGACATCGTTGTTTTTGAACGTCTTAAGCATTTCCCTATTCGATTGAACCAAAATAAACCTGCTCTGTCTGCCAAATTTTGACAAATTGCTGATGAACTTCAGCGAATAAATGCTGAACCGAGCGGCACAGCAGCTGTTTTCCTACCCGTGGTAGAAAAAACAAAAAAATAGAAATAAAGCGTCTTAGGGTAAGGCCTTCATCCCTGATAAAACAGCCCCCAAAACCCACACAAAAAAAAGCCCGCTGTGTATCACACAGCGGGCTTTTTAATCGTCCTTTAATGGATTAGTTACTCAGGAACAAACCCATCTTTTTCTTCGTCTGTGATTTCTTTGATGCTCAGCTTAATTCGGCCACGAGCATCTAAATCAGTCACTTTAACTAAAACTTCTTCACCTTCGCTCAAATACTCAGTTACGCTTTCAACACGCTCTTGAGATATTTGAGAAATATGAACAAGCCCATCTTTACCAGGAAGAATCGTCACGAAAGCACCGAAGTCTACGATACGGGCAACTTTACCCATGTAGAGTTTGCCTACTTCAGCTTCGGCTGTAATGGCGTTAACCATGTCTAATGCAGCATCTCTTGATGTCGCATCTTCGCCGTAGATTCGAACGTTGCCGTCATCATCGATATCAATCGATGCACCGGTTTGCTCAGTAATGCCACGAATAACCGCACCACCTTTACCGATCACGTCACGAATCTTGTCAGGATCAATTTTGATCATGGCCATAGCCGGCGCATTCTCTGACACTGACTCACGGGACACAGAAATAACCTTATTCATCTCACCAAGGATATGAACTCTCGCTGTGTTAGCTTGCTCCAGCGCGACCTCCATGATCTCTTCAGTGATTCCTTGAATCTTGATATCCATTTGCAGCGCAGTAATACCGTCTGATGTACCCGCGACCTTAAAGTCCATATCGCCAAGATGATCTTCATCACCAAGAATGTCAGTCAACACAGCAAAGCGCTCACCTTCCTTGATAAGACCCATCGCAATTCCGGCCACAGGCGCCTTAATTGGTACACCAGCATCCATTAACGCGAGACTACTACCACAAACACTAGCCATTGAACTTGAACCGTTTGACTCAGTAATCTCAGACACTATCCGCATAGCATAAGGAAAGTCTTCCTCAGCAGGTAATACAGCGGCAATGCCACGACGAGCAAGCTTGCCATGACCGATTTCACGGCGCTTAGGTCCGCCCATAAAACCTGCCTCACCTACTGAGTAAGGAGGGAAGTTGTAATGCAACATAAAAGGATCTTTGCGTGAACCACTTAGGTCTTCTACGATTTGAGAATCTCTAAGCGCACCCAAGGTTGTAACAACCAATGCTTGAGTTTCGCCGCGAGTGAATAAGGCCGAACCGTGAGCTTTTGGCAAAACGCCAGTTTCAACTTCAATTGCACGAACAGTTTTGGTGTCACGACCATCGATACGAGGCTCGCCGTCGAGGATACGATTTCGTACTGTGCTTTTCTCTAGCTTACCAAAAACGCCTTTAACATCGCTGGCGCTAATACTGGCTACTTCATCAGCTATCTGCTCCACCGCCTCAGTTTTAAGCTGACCAAGACGCTCATAGCGCTCCATTTTGTCAGAAATCTGATATGCCTCAGTAACACCAGCAGCGAATTTTTCAGCAACTGCAGACTTTAATGATTCGTTTTCTGCCTCAGGCTCCCAGTTCCACATTGGCTTGCCTGCTTCAGCTTTCAACTCGTTAATCGCTTTGATTACGACCTGCATTTCCTGATGAGCGAAAAGAACGCCACCTAGCATTTGATCTTCTGTCAGTTCTTTTGCTTCTGACTCAACCATTAAGATCGCTGACTCGGTTCCGGCAACAACCATATCTAGTAAAGATGATTCCAAGGCTGAATGAGTTGGATTTAAAGAATAACCATTTTCATGATCGTAACCTACACGAGCGCATCCAATGGGTTCCGCAAATGGAATGCCAGAGATCGCCAATGCTGCTGATGCGCCAATCATCGCAGGCACGTCCGGGTCGATATCCTTGTCCGCTGAAATCACAGTACAAATAACTTGTACTTCATTCATGAACCCTTTTGGGAACAAAGGACGAATAGGTCTATCGATCAGTCTTGATGTAAGAGTTTCTTTTTCTGATGGACGACCTTCACGCTTGAAAAATCCGCCTGGAATTTTGCCAACAGCGTAAGTTTTTTCTTGGTAGTTAACTGTTAATGGAAAAAAGGCTGCATGAGGGTTGGCTTCTTTTTTACCAACAACTGTCGCTAATACCTGAGTGTTGCCCATTTTTACCACAACCGAACCGGTGGCTTGTCTAGCAACTTTTCCGGTTTCCAGGGTGATAGTGTTTTCACCATACTGAAACGTTTTGCTTACTGGGTTGAACATAATTATTTCCTAATTGATTACATTGAATCAGCGCCAACTCATCAGGCGCTGATTCAATTTTTAAATGTGATTACTTTTTTAGCGACGCAGACCTAAACGCTTAATTAGCGACATATAACGCTCTGCATTTTTACGCTTCAGATAATCTAGAAGTTTACGACGGCTATTCACCATGCGAATCAATCCGCGGCGTGAGTGATGGTCGTGAATGTGCTCTTTAAAATGAGATTGAAGCTCATTGATATTGGCAGTGAGTAAAGCGACCTGAACCTCAGGAGATCCTGTATCGCCTTCACTCTGCGCGTATTCCTTAACGATTGTATCTTTTCTTTCAGCTGATAAAGCCATTTCTGTTTCTCCATAATATGCGGTTAATAACCAGTTTGCTTTTGAGCCAAGAACTTAATTGTTTGTCTTGAGGCTTTTACAAAAGCAGCTAAACATCCGTTTAACATCAGAATAACCACGCATATTGATAGTTATCTGAACTTTCCTTTTACTAAAAAGTGGCTGCATACTCAGGTATGAGTAACAACCAATCGCTTTGGAGCCACCTTACCATCGTTATCAATACAGCCGATACCAAGGAATTGCTCTTCGTCGTACATCCTCACCAAGCCTTCAGCAGGTAGGTGACTTACTAATACAGCCTGACCGTTTTTTACAAAGTCGGCGGTAATACTGGGCAAAACAACTGCTGGAAAATCTTCAATCGCCTTATCCATCGGGATAAGTAGGTCATCCAAAGAAGAGAGTCCAGAAGTCTCTTTTTGTTCTGTCAAAAAATCTAACGAGTAGCAGTCCTGTTCCAAAAAAACGCCAGCCTTCATCCGGTGCAGCGCCGTAATATGGCCACCGCAACCTAATAACTCGCCCAAATCATCTGCAATTGTGCGAATGTAGGTTCCTTTGCTAGAAAAAATTTCCAAAATCAACTCAGTTTCTGAAAATTTTGTAAGCTCTATCGAATAAACCACAATAGACCGTGGCTTTCTTTCAATAACCTCGCCTTTATGGGCTCGCTTATAAAGTGGTATGCCGTCTACTTTTAAGGCAGAGTGCATCGGTGGGATTTGTTGAATCTCACCTTTAAAATTCTCTAGCGCCGCAACCACGTCTTTTTTTGTGACTGTAAAATCATCGCAAGTCGCAATTACATTTCCTTCAGAATCAGCGCTGTCTGTGCGGACCCCGAGCTTTATTGTTGCTCGATATTTCTTATCAGAATCCAATAAGAACTGTGAAACCTTGGTGGCCTCCCCCAAACACAGTGGCAAAACACCTGTAGCTAAAGGGTCTAGACTTCCTGTGTGGCCAGCCTTATTGGCCTCGTAGAGGCGCTTAACACGCTGCAAGGCGCCGTTTGAACTTAATCCGGTAGGCTTGTCCAACAGGACTATGCCGTTAATATTTCTGCCTTTGTTTCGGTACTGTGCTGGCAAGAATTTTTCCTTAGATAACTGTTATTTTAGCTATCAGAATGCTGGCCTTCGTCTGCCGCAAGCGCACTATCGATCAAACTTGATAGTTTATGTCCACGCTGGACACTCCCGTCATAATGAAACTGAAGTTTTGGTACTGATCTAGTTTTAAGTCTTTTGGAAAGCAATGTCCTAAGAAAGCCGGAAGCCTTGCTCAAGGCTTTCATATTCTCGTCGATTTCTAGCTGATCCAAATCACCGGGCTCTGTTAGGGTAGACGCATTCAAATCACTGTTACTGGTAAGTGAATTCAAAATAGTCACGTACACCCTAGCGTGAGCCAGATCCTTACTGACAGTCACGCTGGTGACCGAAACCATGCCAACTCGAGGGTCATTAACTTCCAACTGAATCAGCGTTGCTAATTCTCGTTGTATTTGATCAGCTACGCGCTGCATCCTAGGCGACATTCCAGACACTTTTTGACCTAACCCTCGGCTTTCAAATTAAAGACTTCGCGCAACTTCTGTGGTCTCGTAAACTTCTATTTTGTCGCCAACTTTGACGTCATTGTAGTTCTTAACGCCGATACCACACTCAATACCATTGCGCACTTCACTGGCATCGTCTTTAAAGCGACGAAGGGATTCAAGCTCACCTTCATAAATTACAACATTGTCCCGAAGTACACGGATAGGCTTGCTTCTATAAACAGTGCCTTCGACCACCATGCTACCGGCAATAAAACCGAACTTCGGCGAGTTGAATACATCTCTCACTTCAGCTATTCCAACGATAGTCTCGCGAATCTCAGGTGACAACATGCCTCCCATGATTGCTTTCACGTCGTCAATTACATCGTAAATAACATTATAATATCGCAGCTGTAAACCTTCATTATCAACAATATCTCTCGCCGATTTATCAGCCCGAGTATTGAATCCAATGATCATAGCTTTTGAGGTTGCGGCTAAGTGAACATCTGTTTCAGAAATTCCGCCAACACCTGACCCAACTACATTCACCGCCACTTCGTCAGTACCAAGCTTTTGCAGTGAACCCACTATTGCTTCTAAGGAACCGCGCACATCAGTTTTGATGATCACGTTTAAGATTCCTTTCTCAGCCATGCCCAGTCCTGCGAACATGTTTTCTACCATGCTGGATTGCTGCTTCGCTTGAAGTGTACCTTTGTGACGTGTTCGTCTGAATTCTGCAACTTCGCGGGCTTTTTTGTCATCAGCCACAACAACAAAGTCGTCACCGGCTTCAGGAACGCCGTTTAGTCCTAAGACTTCAACCGGCACTGATGGGCCAGCGAATTTGATATTCTGGCCTCTCTCATCAACCAAGGCTCGAACTCGTCCGTATTGATGTCCGGCAAGGATAATATCACCCGTGTTTAGGGTTCCGTTCTGAACCAATACTGAGGCAACAGATCCGCGACCTTTATCCAATCGAGATTCAATAACCACACCATGTCCGGGAACATCGGTGTAAGCCTTAAGCTCTAGTAATTCAGATTGCAGTAGAACAGCTTCTAGTAGCTTTTCGACGCCGGTGCCTTTAAGAGCAGAGACTCCGATAAACTGTGTTTCACCACCCCATTCCTCTGGAATGACTTCCATTGCAGCAAGTTCGTTTTTAACTCTGTCTAGATCAACACCTTCTTTATCAATCTTGTTGATCGCTACAACCAAGGGCACACCGGCAGCTTTCGCATGCTGAACAGCTTCTTCGGTCTGTGGCTTAACACCGTCATCTGCCGCAACAACTAAGATAATGACATCTGTAGCTTTCGCACCACGTGAGCGCATCGCGGTGAAAGCCGCGTGCCCTGGCGTATCAAGAAAAGTAATCATGCCGTGATCGGTAGTCACATGATAAGCACCAATGTGCTGCGTGATACCGCCGGCCTCACCGGAAGCAACTGTGGACTTTCTAATATAGTCGAGCAAAGACGTTTTACCATGGTCAACGTGACCCATAACCGTAACAACCGGCGCCCTTTCAATTTCAACTTCACCGATATCCGCGGCTAATGTCTCTGCCAACTCTTCTTCAATAACGTCTTCAGATACAAACTTTGCTTTATGGCCAAGTTCCTCAACCACAAGTGTCGCCGTATCTTGATCTAGGACTTGGCTGGTAGTGGCCATGACCCCCATTTTAAAGAGGATCTTAACAATCTCGCCAGTTTTAACCGACATTTGTTGAGCAAGATCAGCTAAGGCATTTCCTTCGCCAATGATTACATCGCGAATTTTAGTTTCTGTAGGCATAGCAAACGCGTGCTGCTGGGCAGCCATCTTGGCTTTTGATTTACGGCCACCTCGGCCACGTCTACCACCCATTGCATCAAAGTCATCGCCTTCTAAAACAAAGTCATCATTTACATGGATGGTTTTAGCTTGCCGCTTGCCTGGCTGAACCTTGCCTTTACTTCTTGGATTACTCTTTTTCTTCTCTTCAGCGGTTTCAGGTGGCTTGGCTGGCGCTTTCCGCTTGGCACCAGGTTTCGCGTCTGAAGGATCAGCAGGCGGGGTTGCAGCTGGCGCTGCGGCAGCGCCTTTAACTTCTGCTGCAACTTTTTCAACAGCCGCAGCCTTTTCTGCTTCGGCGGCTGCAGCTACAGCGGCAACTTCTGCTGCCTCTGCGGCTGCTGCTTCTTCAGCTGCGGCTTCGGCGGCTGCAGCTTCAGCGGCTGCGGCTTCTTCAGCTGCGGCTTCTTCTGGAATTTCACTGCGCTTAACGTAAGTGCGTTTTTTGCGCACTTCCACAGCGACGGTTTTGCCTCTGCCATGAGTAGAAGCCGACTTCAAAGTCGCAATAGTCTTGCGCTTCAGCGTTATTTTCTTGGGGGCAGCATCGGCCGACTCGCGACCGCTATGACCACGACGCAAAAACACCAACAAGGTATTTTTATCCTCATTGGATATAACATCTCCTGCCTTTTTGTGCGGCAATCCAGCCTCTTTAACCTGAGACAGCAGCTTGTCCACCGAAACCCCTACGACGCCGGCGAGCTCACTTATTGTTACATCTGCCATTCAAACAACTCCCATTCTTCAACCCAAGGTTGAATTACTCGAACCAAGGTGCGCGCGCAGTCATAATTAATTGACCGGCTCTTTCTTCTGTCATGCCTTCAATGTCCATAAGTTCATCGATTGCCTGTTCAGCCAAACCTTCCATATCTAAGATTTCTCTTTTAGACAGAGCCAGAGCTAAAACGTCGTCCATGCCTTCCATGTTAAGAAGGTCGTCAGCAATATTTGCCGATGAAAGACCTTCCTCAGATGCGATTGCTTGCGTCAGCAACGCGTCTTTGGCTCGATTTCTAAGTTCATTAGCGATTTCTTCGTCGAAACCATCGATGGCCAAAATTTCGTCCAGAGGCACATAAGCTATTTCTTCAAGCGAAGTGAAACCCTCTTGTACTAATACTTCTGCGACATCTTCGTCAACGCCTAGCTTTTCAACAAACATTTCTATGAAGCCGCTAGCTTCTTGCTGTTGCTTAGCCGCGGCATCTTGTTCGGACATAACGTTGATTGTCCAGCCTGTTAACTCACTTGCAAGTCTTACGTTTTGTCCATTGCGCCCGATAGCCTGAGCCAGGTTGTCTTCCTCAACCGCAATATCCATAGTGTTACTGTCTTCATCGACAATGATTGAAGCTACTTCTGCCGGAGACATGGAATTGATAACCAATTGCGCAGGGTTATCATCCCAAAGGATAATATCGATTCTCTCGTTAGACAATTCGTTAGAAACAACTTGGACGCGGGATCCGCGCATACCAACACAAGCGCCAACGGGGTCAATGCGACCGTCGTTTGTACTAACAACAATCTTAGCTCGAGAGCCGGGATCACGCGCAGCAGCTTTGATCTCAATGATTTCTTCCGAGATCTCTGGAACTTCGATTTTAAACAGTTCGATCAACATCGCCGGTGAAGTACGACTTAGAAATAACTGCGGACCACGCTGCTCCGATCGAACATCGATTAACAATGCGCGCATTCTATCGCCCATGCGAAACGTTTCACGAGGAATCATTTGGTCTCGCGGCAACATTGCCTCGGCATTGCCCCCCAGGTCTACGATGATATTATCTCGGGTTACTTTTTTAACTGTGCCGGCGACCAGTTCACCAATCTTGTCTTGGTACTGAGATATGACAATTTCTCTCTCAGCTTCTCTGACCTTTTGCACAATGACCTGTTTCGCGGTTTGTGCTGCAATTCGGCCAAATTCTACGTTATCTATTTTCTCTTCGTAAGTATCGCCGACGATCAGAGTGGGCGCTTTTTCAATTAGCTGTTCAAGTATTAGCTGAGTTTCCTCAATCATGTACTCTTCATTGGCGACAACGGCCCACATGCGAAATGTTTCATATTCGCCCGTTTCTCGGTCTACCGAGACGCGACAATCAATTTCTTCATTGTCGTTAAGCTTTTTTGTTGCTGATGCTAGCGCTGATTCAATCGCTTCAAAAATCACACCACGAGACACACCCTTCTCATTCGAGACAGCGTCTGCAACCATTAATATTTCTTTGCTCATCATAATTCGGTCACCTTACTCAAATATTGCAGCAGATCTAAAGGCTCTAGCTGCTGAGCAGTATTCATCGAAATACTACGCTCGCCTTATCAATATCACTGTGGTCTAAATCGTACTCAGTCCCGTCAACATCGATGCGAATCGCACTTCCATCAATTTTAGTAATACGCCCTTTAAATTTCCGACGTCCATCTATAGGACTTCGCATTTTAATATCCACTTCGCTATCAGCGAATTCTTCAAACTGTGACAATTTAAACAACGGTCTATCTAATCCTGGAGATGAAACCTCTAACGTATATTCACCGCTAATAGGGTCTTCTACATCCAAAATCGCACTAACCTGACGACTGACTTTTTCACAATCATCGACGGTGATACCTTCATCGCTTTCGATGTAAATTCGTAGCATGGTAAATTTACCCTGCTGAAGAAGGTCTACTCCCCAAAGGTCCAAGCCCAAAGCCTCAACCGTCGGTTCAATTAGGTCTGCTACTTTTTGAGCACCACTATTCAATTTAATTTGCTACAGATTGCCAACCTGCACTCCAGATTTAAATGTCTAGATACAAAAAATGGGCCGAAGGCCCACTCTCAAATGCTTCTGTTCGCGGGCCATAAACTCACGTGAAGCGATATTTCAACTAATAAAAACATTGATGAATCGGCAAGATTCACACCTTGGATCTTCATCGGCAACGCCGTGTGAAGATCCAGCCCCTTTGATGGGCTGCCAACTTCTGATCAATTCTAAATTGGCAGTGGAGGGTAGATTTACACCTTCGACTCTCATCGGCTACGCCGCGTTTCTTCAACGGCCGGTCCGTTTAGAAAGTCGAACCTGAACTGCAGGCTGCCTTAAACTGAACAACTTAAAATGGTAGCGGGGGCAGGATTTGAACCTACGACCTTCGGGTTATGAGCCCGACGAGCTGCCAGACTGCTCCACCCCGCATCAACTCTTCTTTAGCACCTTGATTTGACTAAACTTGTCGCCGCTTTCGCGTCCCGAAGTTCTCTCTTTCAAGGGGGACGTATTATACGGAGCACAGAGGACTAAGGTCAAGGGTTGGTATGGGTTTCGCTAGAATGAATTCAAAACCCTTGAAAAATAGGGCCTGTGTTTGCACACAGGCCCACGTAATTGGTGCCGAAGGCCGGACTTGAACCGGCACGACCAAAGGTCACTACCCCCTCAAGGTAGCGTGTCTACCAATTTCACCACTTCGGCATAAACTTCTAGTTATCCACGCCCGGAAGGCTTGGAACATCTTGATTGTCGCCCGATACTGGAGCGACCTCCAACTGAGGAACATCTGACGCAGGGGCTGAAGGGAGCTCTTGCAGCAAATCTTGATTAATAATCGGAATGCCGTCTGGAGAGGCAAAACCTGAGTTACTTTTCGCAAATATGGCTAATGACAAGCTAGTAGCAAAGAAAATTGCCGCTGCGACTGTAGTAGCACGCACCAAAAAATTCCCACCGCCAGAGGCTCCAAAAACCGTCTGAGAAGACCCAGACCCAAACGAGGCACCGGCGTCTGCGCCTTTGCCCTGCTGGAGCAACACCAAACCGACAATCGCCACAGCGACTATTACATGAACAACAACTATTACCGTTTCCATTACTTAGAATCCGCACTTTTACAAATAACTATAAATTCTTCGGCGCTTAAAGAAGCACCACCCACTAGACCGCCATCAATGTCGGCCTGGCCAAACAAATCTGCGGCATTACTACTTTTAACACTGCCACCGTAAATAATTCTTAAATTCTTCGCTACACTGACATCACGCGCCGCTACATGCTGACGAATCAGTTCATGAACAGCCTGAGCCTGGGAAGGCGTAGCAGTCTTCCCCGTACCAATAGCCCAGATAGGCTCGTATGCCAGCACCGCATTGGCAAATGCCTGAACCCCGACTTTATCTAAAACAGCATCGACCTGAGCCAATATGACTTGCTCGGTGGATTCCTGCTCACGCTGAGCCAAAGATTCTCCGACACAAAGCACGGGGGTTAACCCTGCCTTTTGCACCGCAGCAAATTTCTCCGCGACCTGCGCATCTCCTTCCAAAAACATTCCGCGCCGCTCAGAATGTCCTACTAAACAGTAGCTTACACCGTATTCGAGCAGCATTGCAGCAGCCACCTCTCCGGTGAACGCGCCACTGGTCTGAGCATTGGCGTTTTGCGCGCCTAGCTTAATCTGACTGCCAACCAATGTCTCCGACGCTGATGCTAAATGCAGTGTAGTTGGGCAAACACCCACCTCAACATTGTCTGCATCATCAAGGCCAATTTTCAAGCTGCCCAACAACTCCTGAACCTGTGAATTGGAGCCATGCATTTTCCAATTACCGATTACCAGTTTGCGACGCATTGAGATTTGAACCTCGGAATTCCAATTAATAATGTTGAAGCCAGATCAAAACGGGCGCCAAGTCTAACCAAGTCTTCAAATCGTTGCAATAAATGGCTGAGCAGAAACTTCCTCGGCAACAACTTCTGCTAACTCTTTAGCCAATTTAACAACCGTGTTCTGGTCTTCACCCTCTACCATGACTCTAACCAAAGGCTCCGTACCTGAAGGCCTCAGGAGGACACGTCCTTTATCACCTAATTGCGACTCCACCTCTGTTACGGCCAAGTTCACCGCCTTATTGGCAGAGAGGTCAAACTTATTGCCGATCTTCACATTGATCATGGATTGGGGCATCTTGCACATATTACTTTTAAGCTCAGCTAATGGCTGATCGCTATGAGAGATCGCGGCAAGGGCTTGTAAGGCCGAAACGATGCCGTCACCAGTAGTCGTTTTATCAAGACATATAATATGGCCGGAGGACTCTCCACCTAGATTCCAGCCGCGATTAAGCATGTCGGCCATCACATAGCGGTCACCTACTGCTGTTCGCGCAAATGGGACATCTAGAGCGTCTAACGCTAACTCCAGACCTAGATTGCTCATTGCGGTTCCAACCACCCCGCCAAAGTTGATATTTTGGCGACACCTGTCGCGAGCAATAATATAAAGAATTTCATCGCCGTCAACCACTTCACCATTATGATCGACCATCGCCACTCTGTCGCCATCGCCATCGAACGCAATTCCGATATCTGCTTTTTCTGCCAGCACCGCTTTCACTAGCTCTTCCGTTGATGTCGACCCACTGTTGGCGTTAATGTTCAAACCATCTGGAGAAGCTCCGATAGCGGTGACTGTCGCGCCAAGTTCTTCGAATACCGAAGGCGCAATGTGGTAAGTCGAGCCGTGAGCACAATCAACAACTATTTTAAGTCCGTTAAATTTAAGCTCTGAGCCAACTGTACTTTTGCAAAATTCAATGTAGCGACCCGCCGCGTCAGTTATGCGCGACGCTTTACCCAGCAATTGAGGCGCGACCGTGGTTAGGTTTTTACCTAACTGTTCCTCAATGGCATATTCGACGTCATCAGGCAGCTTTGTGCCATCGCCTGCAAAAAGTTTTATTCCGTTATCTTCAAAAGAGTTGTGGGATGCGCTTATTACGACACCAGCCTGAGCTCGAAGTGTCCGAGTTAGATAGGCGACTGCTGGCGTAGGCATAGGGCCTGTCAGCTGGATATCAACACCGGCTGCTGTGATACCGGCCTCGAGCGCGGCTTCAAACATGTAGCCGGAGATTCGGGTATCTTTGCCAATTAATATTTTGTTGCGAGCACTGGTGCCTTTGGCGAAAACACGGCCTACCGCCCATCCTAGCTTTAACATAAAGTCCGGAGTGATAGGCGCGGTGCCTACAGTTCCACGAATGCCATCGGTACCGAAATACTGCTTTGGTTTCTTTTGCATCTACCCTACTCGTTATGCATTTTGTAAGGCGCAGTGTACTCTAATTGCATCCATGGTGGCAGCGACATCATGGGTCCTCACAATTTTTGCACCTCCCGATAAAGCCACCATGGTTGCCGCGATAGAACCCGGTAAGCGTTGGTCCACAGGTCTGTTAGTAACTCCTCCGATCATGGACTTCCTAGAAATACCAACCAAGACAGGCAAACCGAGATGGCAGAATTTCGTCAGATGCTTTAATAATTGGAAGTTATGCTCAACCGATTTACCAAAGCCAAATCCAGGATCAACCAGCAAGCGAGATCTCTCAATACCGCCTTCAATGCAGGCATTTACTCTGGCTTCAAGAAATTCAAAAACCTCTTCAAGCAAGTTGCCGTAGACTGTTTTTTCTTGCATAGAAACAGGCTCTCCCTGCATGTGCATTAGGCAAGCTCCTGCATTTGTAGCGGCAACTGTGGCAATAGAGTTTTTGCGGGTCAGCGCACGCACATCGTTTACAAGTTCTGCGCCGGCACTTATCGCGGCCCGCATCACCTCTGGGGAACTGGTGTCCACCGATATACAGATATCAAAGTTTTGTCGCACCGCCTCTATCACCGGAATAACTCGGCCCAGCTCCTGCGCAACAGAAACCGGACTAGCACCGGGCCTCGTGGACTCTCCGCCAATATCAATAAATTGGGCGCCTTCGGCTACCATCGAAGCCACAGTCTGAAGAACTTTGGCAACATCGACATCAAACTGATTCGGTGATTTGTTTTTGCTGAATTGCGATCCATCGGAAAATGAATCTGGAGTGACATTGACGATACCCATGCAAACAGGAGTAGACAGATCAATCTGTCGTACTCCTAACGTCAATTTATGCATTGGGCTTATCTTAAAACGTTACTTGAAAGAAGCGGCTGGGTCCTGCCGCGAACACAGCTTTAATGTTCGCTTGCAGGACCGCCGATTGGATTGGATTTTTCTTCGGTGGTGGTTTGCTTTTCAGCCGATCCACTGCTGGAGTCAGAACCACTATTATTGGAATCTGACCAGCTCGCTGGAGGTCTTGGCTTTCTGCCTTCCATAATGTCGTTAATTTGCGCCTGATCAATAGTCTCATATTCCATCAAGGCGTCTTTCATGAGATCTAAAAGATGTCTGTTATCCGTCAAGATCTTTGTTGCGCGCTCGTAGCAACCATCGATAATCTTTCGAACTTCACGGTCAATTGCTACCGCGGTATCTCCTGAAACCGACTTAGCTTGAGAAGCAGCGGAGCGTCCCAAAAATACTTCACCCTCATCTTCGGAGTAAAGCAAAGGACCTAACTCATCAGACAACCCCCATTTGGTCACCATATTGCGAGCCATTTCTGTAGCACGCTGAATGTCATTTGACGCACCGGTAGTAACGCCGTCTTTGCCAAGAGTTAACTCTTCTGCAATCCGACCGCCATAAAGGCTGCAAATTTGAGACAGGATACTTTGACGACTCAGGCTATACCGATCTTCTTCCGGTAAAAACATAGTCACACCAAGAGCGCGTCCACGAGGAATAATACTGACCTTATAAACCGGATCATGATCAGGAACTAAACGTCCAACAACGGCGTGCCCAGACTCATGGTAAGCGGTATTCAACCGTTCTTTTTCAGACATCACCATGGATTTGCGCTCAGCCCCCATCATGATCTTGTCTTTGGCTTTCTCAAACTCTTCCATTGTTACCAGGCGCTTACCGGCTCTGGCTGAAAACAACGCAGATTCGTTAACAAGGTTTGCCAAATCAGCACCAGAGAATCCAGGCGTACCGCGAGCGATAAGACTTGCCTTAACGTTGTCATCGATTGGGACTTTACGCATGTGGACTTTTAAAATCTGTTCCCGCCCACGGATATCAGGCAGGCCCACAACTACTTGGCGGTCAAAACGGCCAGGTCTTAGCAAAGCCGGGTCTAACACGTCAGGTCGATTGGTGGCAGCAACAACAATAACTCCGTCATTTACTTCAAAACCATCCATCTCAACTAGCAATTGGTTTAGGGTTTGCTCTCGTTCATCGTTTCCACCACCGACACCGGCACCACGATGCCTGCCGACTGCGTCGATCTCATCGATAAAGATAATGCACGGAGCCTGCTTCTTAGCCTGCTCAAACATGTCGCGTACTCGAGACGCACCCACACCCACAAACATTTCAACGAAATCAGAACCGGAAATCGAGAAGAAGGGCACTTTTGCCTCACCGGCAATAGCCTTAGCAAGGAGTGTCTTACCTGTTCCCGGCTGCCCAACCATTAAAATTCCGCGCGGTATCTTACCACCCAAGCGCTGGAATTTATCTGGCTCACGCAAAAATTCTACAAGCTCTTGAACGTCTTCTTTGGCTTCGTCAACACCTGCAACATCTGCAAATGTTATCTTAATCTGGTCTTCCCCTAGCAGCTTGGCTTTACTCTTACCGAAAGACATAGGCCCGCCTTTTCCGCCAGCACCGCCACCCTGCATTTGACGCATGAAGAAAAAGAATAAGGCAATTATGATAAGAATTGGGAAGCTAGCGACCAACAGCTGCGTCCATATGCTCTGCTGTTCGGGCTCTTTCGCAATAACGTCAACATCGTTTTCAAACAAATCACTAAGCAGTCGATCATCCCCGATAAGAGGCATGACTGTCCGGAATCTCGTGTTGTCTGAACGCACTCCTACAATATCAATACCGGCGAGCTCGACTCTCTCCACTCGACCAGACCTAACTTCTTTAACGAAAGTTGAGTAATTAATACTGTCATCGGTTGTCTCTTGGTTAATGTTGCTGAACACAGTCAGCAAAACACCAGCGATGATCATCCATAAAACTAAATTTTTTGCCATATCATTCAAGGGTTTATCCCCCAGGTAACTAAATTCTTGTCTTGTCAGACGGAAAGCCACAACTGCGTGACTCTGTGTATTTGGTGCCCGACACTTAATACGTTAATCTTTCCGCAACGGATCGGGATAAAGAGAGATAAATTCCATTCTACTTCGATGGCTTACGATTTCACAACAAATCAGTCGAGACCCTTGAAGTCTGCGGCGAGCAAATAAATCTCTCGTGACCGCGCCCGGGAAGCATTCGGCTTACGGACTTTTATGTTCCCAAAGCTCTCGCGCATATCTCGCTGGTAGCTTTCAAAACCTTCACCTTGAAATATCTTTACTAAAAAGCATCCCCCAGGCCTAAGTGTAGTTCTTGCTAGATCCAAAGCCAGTTCAGCTAAGTACATTACCTGAGGTTGATCAATTTCCCTCATACCAGACATATTGGGTGCCATGTCTGAGATTACAAGGTCTGCTGTTGCACCGTCCAGTAATCCGAGCAATTCATTGACAACTTCTTGCTCGGTGAAATCACCCTGCAGGAATTCAACCCCTGCCATGCCATCCATCGCCAGTATATCTGTTGCGACAACGCGGCCTTTATGGCCAACAAGCTTAGCGGCCACTTGTGACCACCCGCCGGGCGCTGAGCCAAGGTCGACGATAGTCATACCGGGTTTTATCAACTTATCCTTGTCATTGATCTCCAACAATTTATAGCTAGCACGGGATCTATAGCCGTCTTCCTGACTACGTTTCACGTAGCTGTCATCAAAATGTTCTTGCAACCAAGACTTACTACTTTTGGATCTAGCCATTAAATTTGCATCCTGCGGGCACCGTAAACAGGGCGTCGACGATATAACATTTTCCAGACTTTGGTTTTATTGCTAGAATCCAAAACCATCTTCGCTTTGCGGCACCGCCACTATGATAATAACGAACACCGACAAAAAGAAATTTCGAGCGATTGGACACAAGCTAAAACCAATCGTCATGATTGCACAAAAAGGACTTTCCGAAAATATAGGCGCAGAACTTAATCGTGCTTTAGAAGCTCATGAGCTAATTAAAATAAAAATAGCCGCTGGTGAACGCGATGAGAAAAAAACTCTAACCACCGAAATATGTAAAGAATTTAAAGCTGAATGTATTCAGAGTGTTGGGAACATTGTATTGCTTTACAGAGCATCGAAAAGACAGGATCCAAAGCTCTCTAACTTAAAACGCCGCCTCGTCTAAATCGTTTCGCTTAGGGTTCATAAAGCTGAAGGGCTAAATATGCTCGACTAGTTCAATTTCGAATTCAATGTCGCCGGCGGGCGCTTTCACTACTACTTCATCGCCTTCAAATTTCCCCATCAGTGCACGGGATATCGGCGAACTGACGGAAATTTTGCCTGATCGCACGTCGGCCTCATCATCTCCGACAATACGGTACTTCACCTTAGAATCAGTCTCTAAGTTGAGCAAAGTCACGGTCGTGCCGAAAATCACTCGGCCGGACGGCTCTATTTTGGTCACATCGATCACCTGCGAGTCAGCTAGCTTGCTCTCAATATCAGCTATACGTCCCTCACAAAAACTTTGCTGCTCTCTTGCCGCATGATATTCAGCGTTTTCCTTTAGGTCCCCATGCTCCCTAGCCTGAGCGATAGCGGCTATGATTTTGGGCCTGGTTGTACTTTTAAGCTCATTGAGCTCAACACGGAGGTTATCCGCGCCGTCTACAGTCATCGGTACTTTTCGCATAATTAATTCTTAGGTTTAATGGCTAGGCAAATCGGCCGGCTATTTAAGGCCGGCATGCAATTCTTGCAGGGTGTAAACACTCATATTTGTCCCGAACTCTAAAGCTTCACAAACAGCAAGCGCTCCGGCTATCGTTGTTGTACAGAACACGCTGTGCTTAAGCGCAGTTCTGCGGATGGTCGAGGAATCCGCAATTGCTTGCTTGCCCTCAGTAGTATTAAAAACCACCTGTATCTGATCGTTTTTTAACATATCGACAATATGAGGTCTACCTTCGTTCACTTTGTTGACGTATTCAACCTCCAGACCCGCCTCTTCAATAACTTTAGCTGTACCCGATGTCGCCACCAGAGCATAGCCCAACGCAAGGATTTTTCTGGCCACCTCAACAACGTGGGGCTTATCTGGATCACGAACACTGATAAACGCCTTACCTGGGCCTGCGATAGCGTCCCCCGCTCCCATTTGTGCTTTTGCGTAAGCTTCAGGGAATGTTTTACCAACCCCCATCACCTCTCCAGTTGACTTCATTTCTGGGCCAAGAATTGGATCGACTGCTGGAAATTTATTGAATGGAAAGACAGCTTCTTTGACCGCAAACGTTGTGGGGATAATTTCTTTGGTAAAGCCCTGATCTTTCAGCGACACACCGGTCATGCACCGAGCTGCTACTTTGGCTAGAGATACGCCGATACATTTGGAGACAAAAGGCACCGTACGTGACGCCCGAGGATTCACTTCGATAATGTAAATTTCACCGTCTTGATAAGCGAGCTGAGTGTTCATTAATCCTATTACTCCCAGCTCTAACGCTATGTTCGCTACTTGCTCTCGGATTTTATCTTGTACACCCATAGGCAGATTATAGGGAGGTAATGAGCAAGCAGAATCGCCTGAGTGTATTCCCGCCTGTTCTATATGCTGCATAATCGCACCGACTACCACCTGCGTGCCATCGCAAACCAGATCAACGTCAATCTCGATAGCTGAGCTCAAAAAATAGTCCAGAAGTACCGGACTTTCGTTAGATACCATTACCGCTTCATGCATGTAGCGCTTGAGTTCGGCTTGGTTATACACAATTTCCATGGCCCTGCCGCCCAGCACATAAGATGGACGAACAACTAAAGGATAGGAGATTTTCTCTGCCTCAATCAAACTCTCTTCGACGCTACGCACAGTTTTATTTGGCGGCTGCTTAAGCCCTAGTTTTTGAATAAGCTGTTGAAAACGTTCTCTATCTTCTGCCCGGTCGATGGCGTCTGGCGACGTGCCAATAACAGGCACACCCGCCTCTTCTAATCTTTTAACTAGGTTCAGCGGAGTTTGGCCGCCAAACTGAACGATGACGCCCACTGGATTTTCTAATCTAACAATTTCAGTAACGTCTTCAAACGTCAGAGGCTCAAAATACAGCCGGTCAGAAATATTGTAATCCGTAGATACCGTCTCAGGATTGCAATTCACCATTATAGCTTCATAGCCATCTTCACGCATTGCCAGCGCAGCATGAACACAGCAATAGTCAAATTCAATACCTTGCCCGATACGATTGGGGCCACCGCCAAGCACAACAATCTTTTTGTTATCAGTGGGTAATGCCTCGCACTCTTCCTCGTAAGTGGAATACATATAGGCGGTGGTTGATGCAAACTCTGCAGCACAGGTATCAACCCTTTTGTAAACCGGACGAACGCCTAGCTCATACCTTAGCGCCTGCACCTCAGACTCCGTCACTTCCAGTAACTGTGACAAACGTTGATCTGAAAAGCCTTTGCGCTTTAATTGGAACATAGCAGACTTGTCTAACTGCGACAGTTTGGTTCCTGCCAAATTCATTTCAATTTTTATTAGATCCTCAACTTGAACCAAATACCAAGGATCGATTCCGGAAAGCTCATAGATCATGTCTATGGACCAGCCCAGCCGGAAGGCGTCTCCCAAATACCAAATGCGCTGAGCGCCAGGCTCAGAGAGCTCCCGTATCAGAATCTCTTTCGCATTACTTACGTTGCTATCAAGAATAGGGTCAAAGCCACACATGCCAACCTCAAGACCACGCAAGGCTTTTTGCAAAGACTCTTGAAAAGTTCGACCAATAGCCATCACCTCACCAACTGACTTCATCTGGGTGGTTAATCGATCATCGGCATCGCCGAATTTCTCGAAAGTAAAACGAGGTATTTTTGTAACCACATAATCGATAGAGGGCTCAAAGGATGCCGGAGTTACGCCTCCGGTGATCTCATTGCGAAGTTCATCAAGGGTGTAGCCGATAGCAAGCTTTGCGGCAACTCTAGCTATCGGAAAACCAGTGGCTTTTGAGGCCAAAGCTGATGAGCGGGAGACTCGCGGGTTCATCTCGATGACAACCATTCTTCCGTCTTTTGGATTGATGCCAAACTGAACATTTGAACCACCAGTTTCAACTCCAATTTCTCTAAGTATGTCGATAGAGGCATTTCGAAGAATTTGGTATTCCTTGTCGGTCAGGGTCTGTGCCGGTGCCACAGTAATGGAGTCACCGGTATGCACGCCCATGGCATCAAAGTTTTCAATCGAGCAGACAATAATGCAATTGTCATTTTTGTCTCGCACTACTTCAAGCTCGTACTCCTTCCATCCAATCAAAGACTCATCAATCAACAACTCATTAGTCGGTGAAAGCTCTAGTCCACGATCACATATTTCTTCAAATTCTTCTTTATTATAAGCAATTCCGCCGCCAGACCCACCCATGGTAAAGGAAGGCCTAATAATGCAAGGAAAACCAATTTCTTTAGCGGCCTGTTTCGCTTGTTCCATATTGCGAGCCATAACATGCCTAGGGGTCTCCAAGCCGATGGCTACCATCGCTTTGTCGAACAACTCCCTGTCCTCGGCTTTGTCGATCGCCTCACTGCTGGCCCCAATCAGCTCAACCCCGTATTTCTCGAGCACCCCGTAGCGTTTTAGATCAAGGGCGCAGTTCAGCGCTGTTTGTCCACCCATGGTGGATATCACCGCGTCAGGCCTTTCTCTCTCAATGATTTTCTCAACCATTTGCCACTTCACCGGTTCAATGTAAGTGGCGTCAGCCATGGAGGGGTCGGTCATAATTGTGGCCGGATTCGAATTCACAAGAATGACGCGGTAGCCTTCCTCTTTGAGAGCATGGCAGGCCTGCGCACCCGAGTAATCAAACTCACAAGCTTGACCAATTACAATTGGGCCAGCGCCCAGAATAAGTACACTTTTTATGTCGGTTCGTTTTGGCATGATTTAGGCTGTAACGCTCGTTTTAAGTTCAGGTGAAAATTCAGATTCAGGCTCAAGATCAAGTGATCCAGTAACCGACCTATGACAATTTAGCTGCTTGCATTAGTTCAATAAAATGATCAAACAATGGAGCAACATCATGAGGCCCGGGACTCGCTTCCGGATGGCCTTGAAAACCAAAAGCTGGCTTATCTGTTCGCTCAATACCTTGCAGAGAATCATCAAACAATGACTTGTGAGTGGCTTTAAGATTTCCTGGCAAGGTCGCTTGATCAACCGCAAAACCATGGTTCTGACTGGTGATCATAACCTTTTTCGAGGAGAGTTCTTGCACGGGGTGGTTGGCGCCATGATGGCCTAATTGCATCTTTACGGTTTGGGCTCCACAGGCAATGGCTAGCAGTTGACAACCTAAGCAAATCCCAAACAAGGGGATGCTGTGATCAAGAAATTCCTTGATGGCTGCAACAGCATAATCACAAGGTTCAGGATCTCCCGGACCATTGGATAGAAAAATTCCATCAGGGTTCATCGCCAAGACTTCAGCTGCTGAGGTTTCGGCAGGCACAACAGTCACCTTGCATCCCCGCGCCGCCAACATCCTTAAAATGTTGCGCTTCACGCCAAAATCATAAGCAACCACATTGAACTCAGCGTCTTGGGCTGACCCATAACCCCCTATTAAATCCCATACTCCGGAATCCCAACCATAGCGTTCTTTGGTACTCACAACTTTAGCTAAATCCATCCCTTTCAGGCCAGCAAAATCGTTGGCAAGCTCACCCGCATCTTCAGCTGCGCTATCTGAAAGTGCAGAGCTCGCAATTATACAGCCGTTAAGAGGGCCCTTTTCTCGCAAAATCCGGGTTAACCGCCGAGTATCTATTTCCGCGATAGCAACAACGTTCCGTGACTTCAGGAACTCGCTAAGACTCTGTTTGCTGCGCCAGTTACTCGCAAGTAAAGGTAAATCTCTAATAACCAACCCTGACGCCCATACTTGATCAGACTCATTGTCTTCCTCGTTTGTACCGGTGTTACCTATATGGGGATAGGTTAAGGTGATTATTTGTTTTGCGTAAGAGGGGTCCGTCAAAATTTCTTGATAACCGGTCATTGAGGTATTAAACACCACCTCTCCCGCAGAGCTTCCCTCTACCCCTATTGCATTTCCGTGAAAGACACTTCCGTCCTCCAATACCAGCACCGCTGTTCCAGCCACACGCACTCCTAACTACATTTTATTTATTTTAGGCAAAAAAAAGCGGAGTGAAAGAACTCACTCCGCTTTTCATCAATTTTTTGTTTCAAATTTGGATTCAACATTGCTCTCAGCACTCAACATACTGAGCGGATATGATACGGAAGCACCCCCCTACTTGTCCATTAGAAATAGCAGAATTGACTTAGACAAATAGCCATAGTAAAAGATTTTCGGCAAGACTCATGGCAACCGATTATTTGCTGGCCTTTTCTCGGTCTTGGTCGGTGACCAAGTTTGCTGATTCGTTAGGCAATGTCTAGCCACTTACTCACGGAGAGGCGCGCCTATACAGCGAACTATTCAGCAGACCGCTCATCGGCCATCTTCGAGGGCTACTCAGTAACAGTGACTATTCGAGCCCCAAAACATTTTCCATGCTATACAAACCAGGCGACATTGATTCAACCCAAATTGCCGCTCTAACGGCCCCGCTAGCAAAAGTCATCCGATTACTGGCCTTATGGGTGATTTCCAAACGCTCGCCGCCGCCCGCAAACACAACGGTATGGTCACCGACGATATCGCCAGCGCGGACAGTCGCGAACCCGATGGTCTTACTGTCCCTTTCTTCCCCCATCCCCTCACGCCCGTAAACGGCCACCTCGTCAAGATCTCGACCTAGACAGTCCGCCACTACCTGCCCCATTTTCAATGCGGTCCCAGAAGGCGCGTCTTTTTTGTGACGATGGTGGGCCTCAGAAATCTCAACATCATACCCGTCACCTAAAACCTTGGCCGCCAACTCTAAAAGTTTGAAGCTAACGTTTACTCCCACGCTATAGTTTGGCGCCATCACCACAGGGATAGACTTGGAGGCCGCCTGAATCAAGGACAGCTCTTTATCGTCAAATCCAGTGGTCCCGATCACCATAGCTTTACCAGCAGAAGCGCAAGCGGCAAGATTTTCCAGAGTCCCACGAGGACTAGTGAAATCGATTAGAACATCAAAGTTGCTAACATCCAGACGTTCTTGAGTTAGCACCTGCAACGGCTTTCCTAAACTCAGCAAACCCACATCTAGACCCACACTTGGGTCCCCCTTCAACACTGTGGCTTGCCGCAACTCAAGCTGCCCCGTTCGTTGGGCTACAGCTTCAACTAAGGTCTTACCCATTCGGCCTGCAGCACCCGCTATCGCTATTCCGATCATTAAGTCATTCCGGTCATTTAGATAAAAGAATATTCTAACACGACATTATCATCCTCAAAGTCCGCCTGTTTAAGCTCTTCGCCCCGGTAAAAACTTGAAGCGTCATAGCTATTTGGGAACACCCTCACGCCTTGAGACGTTTAAAAGTGTAAATATATAAAGAAAATAACGCTGAGAGTCATAAAAATCGCCCTCATTGCAACAATTTTGAAAAAAATGAGAGATATACCGGCCCTTTTCGGAAGCAACGAAAAACAACCTTGTGAATCTTTAGTTGATGCTTTGTGCCGAGACGTTTTTCGCTGTGCCCTTTGACTATTCAAAAACAAGTCGCTGGCTGAAGAATTAGTTCAGCAAAAATTTTGCGTGCATGGCGGTCTTTAGAGAGTCTGCAGAACGGCAAGGCAGCCGAAGCTTCGATGTTTACTATTCTCAGACGAGAGAATGCTAGGCTGTAACAGAGATATCAACCCGAACTAGTGGATATCGAAGGTCAAGCCATAGCCGAACGTGATGAGAACGAACCTGACTTCAAAATGGATCGAGAATTATTACACAACGCAATCAATCGGCTTGAAAGCGAATATAGAAAACCCCTTTTACTGCAGGTTATAGACGGGTTCAGCGGCAAAGAGATTGCCGCAATACTAGATCTGAACAATAACACCGTCATGACTCCGTTTTTTAGGGCGCAAAGCAAATTGAAAGTTGGATTTGGCAGTGAACCTGAGCCGGCAGCTGAACAACCCATCGACTAAATGCCTCAAGTTACTTAAGCAAACAATAAAACCAAACAGATCCGCAAGATATAGAACTGAATAATGATCCAAACTGATTTCAAAAATCGGGGTTATATAGATCCTTTAACGGCTGACAACAATTTTGGATAGCCCGGCCAGCAATCCCATTGCTACAAGAAACTCTGAACCAAATTCAGAAGATGGATGAGGATATCCGCGCCATTATGGACGCTGTCGAAACCCCTGATGTCCTCAAAAAAATTTGCTGGCCATTCACCAGACCGATGAAGCCGAAAGTGCTTCGGAAAAAACTTCAAAAATGCTCGCTGAGAACCCAGCTGCTAATTCAATTTTTTTCAGTATTTTGCCATTGAATCGAGTTTAATACTGGCACTAAGCGTGACATTTTCGCTTACCTACCACTCAGGTCCAGGCTCCGCAGAAATAGCATCTGGGAATGAAGTCATAACCTATTTGTATTATGAGTAGGTTGAGATAGAGGTTATTAACAGCGGCTTATCTCTAGATCCAGTCGCCATGCCAATGGTAGCAAAACCTATGACCGGCGTTGGCACGCGCCTAGTTAGCAATTCTTTCATCACTAAAACGCCTGTGCGCTTTGCCAAGCCGTGCATCATAATTCCTGCTTATGACAGTGCTCACCTGATGATAAAGGGAAGCGAGGGAGCGCTTAGTTTTTTTGTTATCAATAGCAGTCTCGTCAGCATTGAATACAAAATCAATGGCGACCGCTTTAACGGAATCGTAGTACCCATGAGCAATGGCAATATAATTTTGGTAGGTGCGGCAAACGAAGATCTTGGTAAGTATATAGAGTTGTCCTCTATAACATTGAATGGGTAATCTAAAGATCACCCATTCAATCGCAAATAACAGCTGCTAATTAGAACTGATCGACTGACATCGCCATCATTGAATCTGCTCCGGCAGATATTTCCTCTGCCAGTGACTTAGCTCGAGGCAATAAGCGGGCCATAAAAAAATCTCCCGTTTTAACTAACCCTTCCAAATGGTTGTTATCTCCTGCGCCCTGCGCGATCCCTTTAAATGCCGCCGCCAAGACACGGTTCCACATGTAGCAATAAAGGCTAAGGCCCAATAACTCCATATAGGCATAAGAAGCGGCCCCGACCTCATCTGGGCGGTCTGTACAATTTGAGATAACGGATCTCGTAGTCTCCACCAATAGGGCCTGGGTATTTGATAGGCTCTTTAAATAGGGTGCCAGCTCTGCTACCGGTTGGTTTTCTGCCGCAAATTCATTCATTTCGTCAAGCAGGACCTCTAGCAGCGCGCCATTAACACGAACAGTTTTTCGGCCCATCAAATCAAGTGCCTGAATACCATTGGCGCCTTCGTAGATTTGGGCAATACGCGCATCTCTTACATTTTGCTCCAAACCCCATTCTGCCACATAACCGTGACCGCCTAGAACCTGCTGACCCAAAACGCAAGAGTCGAAGCCACGGTCCGTGCAATAGGCCTTTTGAACTGGAATTAACAGCGCCACAAGTTTATCGGCTTTTTCACGGACTTCTGCGTCAGGATGAAAACGCGATATATCCAGCTGGCTCGCCGCGTACATCGATAGAGCCCGACCCGCAACAATATTGGAACGCATAGTTAGCAACATGCGTCGAACATCGGGATGCACAATAATAGGGTCAGCTGCCTTATCGACTAACTGAGGACCCGCCGGTGCCCGGCCCTGCAATCTGTCTTTCGCGTATTCTGCAGCAATCTGATAAGAACTTTCAGCCAGACCATTCCCTTGCAGGCCCATGGACAGTCTTTCATAGTTCATCATAGTGAACATATTCGACAAGCCTTGATTAAGTTCGCCTACCAAAAACCCCGTAGCTTCTTCGAAATTCAATACACAGGTCGCAGACCCTTTGATTCCCATCTTGTGCTCAATCGAGCCACAGTGAACGTTGTTTTTTTCACCGCTTAGATTACTGTCATCGTCGACAAGCGCCTTAGGAACCAAAAATAAAGAAATTCCCCTGGGGCCAGCCGGTGCATCAGGCAATTTTGCTAGCACCAAGTGAATAATATTTTCCGTCAAATCGTGATCACCAGCGGTGATAAAGATTTTGGTACCAGACACCTTGTATGAACCATTCGTCTGGGGAACGGCTTTGGTGCGGATCATTCCTAAATCTGTGCCAGCATGAGGCTCGGTCAAGCACATTGTTCCGGACCAGATACCTTCATACATCTTAGGCAGATAACGTCTTTTCAGCTCTTCACTCGCGTGATGACTAAGTGTGAGAGTCGCCCCAGTGGTAAGAATAGTATAGAGAGCAAATGAAGAGTTAGCCCCAAGCATCATTTCTTCAATAATTGCAGAAAGAAGCTTCGGCATACCTTGGCCACCGTAGTTGACGTCTCCGGTCAAACCGGACCATCCCCCTTCAGCATAGGCTTTGTAAGCCTGTTTAAACCCTTCAGGTGTGGATACCGCTCCGTTTTCTAATTTGCAGCCAATTTGATCGCCTATTTGATTAATTGGCGAAAGCAGTCCCTCAGCAATTTTTCCCGCCTCGTCAACAATGGCATTAATCAGGTCTTCTGAGACCTCTGCGGTGTCTGGCATGCTCGCGAACAACGATTCTGCTTGAAACACATCTGTTAGCAAAAAGCGCATGTCTGCGAGCGGGGCTCTGTAAGTGGCCATGATTAATTCCTCGTTAAACTTTTAATCCCTGCCGAGTATAAGTGAAGCGGTTATAAACAGGTACTGTGTTGGTTGTTAACTTAGTCAACTTGCTGTCACTGCCTATAATTAGCAAACACTGAGTTTGGGCGCCAAAGAGCTCTAAAAGGGCCCATAAAATAGACGCTGAATTATGCTGCCTGGAACAACAAGAACTCTAAGAGAGTGGTCTCTAAAAATAGTCTCCGGGACCAATGCCCTTGCCATGAAGACACTGCACACACTAACACCTTACGACTGCGTTCTCTGCGGGGGGAATTCCGGCGGCGGTAGCAACCTCTGCTCTATATGCAGAAAAGACCTTCCACTCATAAGACAACCTTGCCACTACTGCGGCGTGGAAACAGGCCAATCTGCTGATCAGCTGCTTTGCGGGCCATGCATACTTAGAAAACCCGTTTTTAACCGCTGTGTCGCGGCCATGTCCTACGCAAGTCCCGCTGACCAACTGATCAGCCAGTTTAAGTTCAATGATAACTTTGCCGCAGGCCTCGCACTAGGAGAGGTTCTTGCACTGGAATTTAAAAGCCACTGCAGCTTCTATGGCTACCCTGATGCCATAATACCTATCCCGTTACATCAGCTACGCCTAAAAAAACGGGGTTTCAATCAAGCCCTTGAGCTAGCTAAGCAACTGTCATATTCAACCGGCGTCCCAGTTTTTAACAACACATTGACGAGGATAAAGAACACTGTGCCCCAAACAGAAATAAAGCGTGCTGGCTTACGTAAATCCAACCTCAAGAAAGCATTCACTTGTATTGATTTACTCGGTCAAGGCAATGCCAAGCATATAGCGTTGGTGGATGATGTAGTTACAACAGGCGCAACTTTAAACGAGGCTGCACGCACACTATTTATCAATGGAGCAGAGAGAGTCGATTGTTTTTGTATTGCCAGAGCAAACCGATAATTCAGCTAGCTGGAGCGCATGGAAAATTACGTTATTGAGGCGTTATTTCTAGCAGGATTGTTTCTGTATGAATGAAGTGTCATCACTTGTTGAGCATTTTATTACTAGAGGTTTTTACTAAAACTGATACTTAATTGACCCATAGGCGACTCGGCCATTTTGATCCAAGATACGCGTAGTGGCATTTAGTATTTGAGCGCTTTCTTCATTGAAAATATTGCGGATACCGAATGAAATTATTGCTCGGTCATTGTTGCCAGTGTTGACACTATAGCCATACTGAAAATCGACCGTAGTGATGTTGTCAACCAGTTCGTTAATTTCGCTTATATCAAGTTCGCTGATATCTTTAAAAGAGTCGAAATAGTTAGTTATCGCTTTTGCTCTATGGTTCCCGAACTCCCAGCTCAACATTAAGTTGCTCTGCAATTCGGGGCTCACCATGCGCTCACTTAGGCTTGCGATTTCCGAGTCAGCCAACTCAAGCAAGATGCTGCTGTTCTCAAATTCATCAACATAAGTGGTTGTAGAACTCAGCGTAAATTGACCAAACCGGCTCGTCTCCCAGACATAAGAAGCACCGATATCGAAACCATTGGTTTCAAGATTCGACCCAAGAAGTGGATTATCAAGACTGAATTCGTTAATTGCTGAATCGTCAATATACAGTTGAGGCTGGCTCGACCAATGCTTGCCATCTGAAGATGACACCGCAGGACTATCTCCAATTCTTTGGCGCCAAGCATCTGCCCTTATGCTCAATCCTTCGAACGGGGCGACCTGAAGCCCTAGATTAAAATTAAGCGCCTCTTGCACTAAACCGTTCTGAAAGTCTTTTGCCTCAACAGCACGGCCAACACTAACACTCGGCTCAATATCGCCTAATAAAGCACTTCGGCCAAGGCTAAAGCTAGCAACTGGACCGTTTTGCCCAGGCAAAATAAACAAAGAATCCTGTGCACTCGCGGCAACAGCAAACCCTAACGCGGCTACCAAGGTAGCGAGCGTGGGAATAAATGCGATTGTCAGTGCTTTTAATGTCATTAGCTTGTGCTAACCCTCTGCTTTCTCATGAATAAGTGTAGTCTACTAACCGTTTTTCACCTCAATATTATAGCAGATTGATAACTAAAATTGTATGGGTTTTGAGGTAGCAGGCCAATAATTGAGGTCAACCAATTGCTACTTTCACCTATCGCTGTGAGCCGAGGCGAATATTTGCATTATTTATCCGCCACTTATATTTCTATTTGGTGCGCCACGGACAGCACCGACCATAATCACCCCATCCGCGCCGATTGGGTAAGCTTAAAGTTTTTTGAGACCAGGTGAGGATGGTAAAGAGTGAATTAAGTCCGAAATATTAGAAGTAAACGCACCAAGTTCCAACTCTGAGCAAAGCTCCAACAGAGGCACAAGGACAAAAAGACGCTGCGTCGCTCGCGGATGGGGCAATGTTAGCCGCTCATTAGCGACAATCAAAGCACCGAAACTAATTAGATCCAAATCCAGTGGCCGAGGCGCGTTGGACTCAGGCCCCCGCTGACGGCCAAAGAGGTCCTCGATTTTGTGAAGTCTATCAAGCAAATCATAAGGGGAGCGCGAGTCTGGGACAGCTAACTTCGCCACCGCATTAACAAAATCTTCGGTACCGGGTTCGCAATTCACCGGATCAGAAATATAAAGACCCGACAGCTGAACCGGCTCAGTAGAAATTGCCTGCAAATGTGCCACCACCGCCAGCAAGGTCTGCTGCTCGTCGCCTGCAAAAGAAGGCTGGTTTGAACCTAAGCTGACAAACGCTTCGGCTGTCACCGTAACTCTATCGTTACTTATGATACTGGCCTGAAAGCTCATGAACCGAGTCAACAAAAACACTGACATGGTCTGGATTCACTTGCGGCGTAATGCCATGTCCAAGATTAAACACATGGCCTGGGCCTGGGCCATAGCTGGCAAGAATCTGATCCACTTCTTTGCGGATAGCCGCTGGCGAGGCATACAACATTGTCGGATCCATGTTCCCTTGCAGTGCCACAGCACCTCCAGCGCGACGTTTCGCTTCTGCTATATCGATAGTCCAATCAAGCCCAATACCGTCAGCACCTGAAGCGACAATAGGCTCAAGCCATTGGCCACCATTTTTAGTGAAGACAATGCTAGGCACCTTTCGACCTTCGCGCTCTTTGGTGAGGTTAGCGATAATTTTTTTCATGTAAGCTAACGAAAAATCAAGATAGCAAGAGGGAGTTAGGATGCCGCCCCAAGTATCAAATATTTGTACCACTTGCGCGCCAGCATCAATTTGAGCATTCAGGTAGTCGGTGACAGCGTCTGCAAGCTTATCCAAAAGCAAGTGCATTGCCTCGGGGTTGTCATACATAAACTGCTTAGCTAAGCGGAAATCTTTACTTCCCCCCCCCTCGATCATATAGGTGGCCAGCGTCCAAGGACTGCCGGAAAAACCAATAAGTGGTACGGAGCCATTCAGCTCTTTACGAATGACGCTGACAGCGTTCATAACATATTCAAGCTCGGAGGCAATATTCACCTCTGGCAGACTCTCAACATCCGCAGCTGTGCGAATTACCTTTCTAAATTTTGGCCCTTCGCCTTCTTCAAAATATAGCCCTTGGCCAAAGGCATCAGGAATAGTCAGAATATCTGAAAACAAAATAGCTGCGTCAAAATCATAGCGCCGCAATGGCTGCATAGTGACTTCGCAAGCAAGCTCAGCATTTTTACAAAGATCGAGGAAACTGCCTGCCTGTTTTCTTGTGGCGCGATACTCAGGCAAGTAGCGACCAGCTTGGCGCATCATCCATACCGGGGTAACATCAACGGGTTCGCGCATTAGCGCCTTTAGGAAACGATCATTTTTCAAGCTCACGCAGACTTATCCTTTGTTTTAGTTAGCCACCGCTGGAGTCGCCAATATAAAATGAAGGGTGATTTTACACGAGCAGCTCACAAGCTCAAAGGCTGTCACGCCAACTTAGACAGATCTTATGGGCTTTTAGGGTTGCTGTTGCAGCTTTTGGATGTCTGACTGAATACCTCTAATACTTCGTACCCAGGGGCCAGAAGTTTTAGCAGAATCGGGCAGCGCCAAAAGAAATGCAGCGGCTGCTTCCTTATTGGAGAAATTCCCTGCAATCACGACATACCACGGCTTGCCATTGAGACGTGTCTCAAAATATCCAGCCGCGGAGCTCAGCTGCGCTGCCGGCACAAAGGCTTGAATGCTGGACTCAGAAGAAGATCCAACAATCTGCACAGTGTAGTTAGTAGAAGGATAAGATAGGAGATTTTGCTCAAAACTACTTAGCTCAGAACTATTTGAAACCTCTGCAACCGGTTCAGGAGTTCTGACGACAGATCCGGTAAGCGTATTTCTAACCGAGCTAAGCAACTCTAAAGGCTCTGAGCCAAGCTCAGGCTTAGCCACAATTACAACCGCAGCAGACGCCACTTCAGCGTTGGGCTCTGGCTCATCCCTGATTATCGATGACGGCTCGGAAGCGTCCAGCACAGAAGCCGCGGCAGTCTTAGTCTCAGCTGGATTTAAATCAGCAGAGCCTCTTGGCCGCTGCGCAATAGTTGACAATGAAACTGCATCTAAAGAGGGGCCTTGAGGAATCGTAGCTGGCATGGGAACCGAGACCGAAGCGGAAGCAGGAACAGAAATTTGTACAACAGCGGAATCAACCTCCTGACCTGTTTGGAGAAGAACGAACGCTGCAACTAACACCACCAGCAAGATAGAAGCGGCAGCAAAATAGCGCCCTGAAGTTGATGTATCCTCTAAAGTTAAGTCAGCAAAATCAACCTCTCGCGCTGTGGAAAACTCCGCCAACTCATCATCGGTGTAATCAGTATTCTGGGCCGCCACGTCTGCGCCGAATTGGGCTTCCAAGGTACCAAATTCAACGCCTACTGCCTCGACTTCCGCTGGCACCCTCACATCCGCAGCGACATCCACTCCAAATTCTTGCGTCAATGCTTCATGAACTGAGCTATTGATCGCCCCAGGCATGCCGTTAGATGAATTATGAATAGCTCCTAAAACACTTCCTTCCAAGGGCAGAAGCTTGGTATAGCCTGCACCTTTAAGCTTAAAACGAATATAGTCGTGCGTTGCCTCACTGCCAAAACCGCCTAAATCAAATTCAGCAAGAATTGCCAACTGCTCATGCTCTAACGTGCTTTCAAGCACCCTACCCATTTGGCTTTCACCAAACAAAATTACATGTACGCTATCAGCAGCGGCGCCCTTCTTCAGCGCCACAAGGTATTTTAATACTTCGCCACCAAGATCATGGGCATCATCAACCTGAATTAGCAACGACCTCGCATCCATTTGCAGCTGTCCCGCTAGGTGTGTTACCGCATGAGCCCTATCTTCGAGACTTTCGAACTCTCCAGGCAATTGCAGAGCCCCAACCAACTGATCCATAAACTGATCGGAGCTCATAAATAACGTAGCCGCAATATTGACCACCACAGCTTCTTCACCAAAACTTTGGGTGATCGCAGCTAGCAAACTTGATTTTCCGCTCCCCAGACATCCCGAAACAGAAATCAAGGACTCGCTGTACATAGCCCTCTCAACGATCTGATCACGAATTTCCCTGCGATTACCGCCCTCAAAAAATCCTCGACTTATCGCGCTCGCATCAAAAGGGTCGAAGCTTAATTTTAATTCTTGAACGTAAGATTTCATCACTTACCTACACAGGTTCTCGCCTGCAGTTAACGTTTGTTTTAGCAGCGTTACTTCAACATCGGCTTCAATATAGGCTTGGCCAATTGCTTTTAGGAAAATAAATCGAATCTTTCCTAGCTCCGCCTTTTTATCCGATGACATTAAATCCATGAACTGCTCTACCGTTATATCGGCAGGAGGAACAACCTGCATACTAAAATTTTCTTCTAATACGCTGCGTATATTTAGGGCATCCGCCGCGCTCAACAATCCCATACGTCTCGAAAGGTCTGCCGCCATTACCAACCCTATCGCCACAGCCTCCCCATGCAAAAGCACACCGTAGCCACTCGCAGTTTCTATGGCGTGACCAAAAGTATGCCCAAGATTAAGAAGTGCTCTTATGCCGCCCTCTCTTTCGTCAGCAGCAACTATTTCGGCTTTCGACTCACAGGAAATTTTTATCGCTTTCGCAATAAGTTCAGAGTCCAAAGTTAACAAACCCTCGCTATTATCTGCCATCCATTTAAAAAAATCGGGACGATTAATTAATCCGTATTTGATCACCTCAGCTAAACCCGCTTTGACCTCTCTTATAGGCAAGGTTTTGAGAAAATCAGTACAGACAACGACACATTGAGGCTGATAGAAAGCGCCTATCATATTCTTTCCCAACGGGTGGTTAACCCCTGTTTTACCGCCTACTGACGAGTCTACTTGAGCCAGCAAAGTCGTTGGTACCTGCACAAAATTCACACCGCGCTGATAAGTAGCCGCAGCGAACCCTGTAATATCGCCGATCACGCCACCACCAAGAGCTAGCAAAGTTGTTTTGCGGTCGCACTTAGCCGCCATTAGCTGATCATAAATATAACTTATGGCATCAAGATTTTTGTACTGCTCGCCATCGGGTAACACAATTTCCAATACATCTCGATCATGCAGCAACAACCTAAGCTGATCTAAATACAGCCGCGCGATCGCATCATTGGTGATGACGACTACTTTCCCGACACCTAAATATTTTGAAACTTCTTCGGACTGTGACATCAGCGTATCCACTATCATTATTGGATAGCTTCTATCTGCTAATTCTACTGTTATGGTTTCCATCTATTGTTCCATCAATTAATCATGCTCTCTTTCAGAGTTAGGGTTATTGAGTTGAAAAAGGATTTCGTTACTAACCGCTTTGGGGTTACGGCGATTGGTATCGATAATAAGATCAGCGGCCTCTCTGTAGAGGGGGTCTCTCACCTGCATGAGCTCCTTAATTCTTTTCTCTGGGTCCGGGGTTTGTAATAAAGGCCTATTTTTGTCGCGGCTAGTTCTTTCAAACTGCTGTTTAATAGAGGCGCGCAGGTATACCACTGTGCCTCTCGAGGATAGCCAACGCCTATTTTCAGGCGCCAGAATAGCCCCACCTCCGGTCGCTAAAACTATTTTCTTTCTCTGAGTCAGTATTTCGATCATTTTAGACTCTCTGATTCGAAATCCTACCTCACCTTCAACATCAAAAATCCATGGAATATCGGCACCGGTGGAGGCTTCGATTTCTCTGTCTGAATCGAAAAAATCCATTCCCAGCTCTTCACTTAATACTTTGCCAATAGTGGTTTTTCCAACACCCATAGGACCAATTAGAAATATATTGTGTAACGGCTTCATGAGGCAATACTGTCTCTAAGTTTTAGTGAGCGGTGACGCATGGCGCACTTATGCCTTGTTCAAGCAGAAGTTTCCTTGTGGCATTCTAACAGACACCAATTACGAAACGAAAACGGGCGGAGGTGATAATCAGCTCCGCCCGTTTACAAACATTAAATAGTGATGATGCAATTATCTAATATTAATATCGGCAATAATCTTAGGAGTTATAAAAATCAACAGCTCGGTGCGCCGACTTTGTCGCTCCGTCCGCTTAAACGCTCTCCCTATATAGGGGAGATCTCCTAGAAAAGGCGTTTTCATTTCCGTGACGGTATTTTCTTCTCTAAATACACCACCTAGCACAATAGTCTCTCCGTTATTCACTAAAGCACTAGTTTGCACCTGATTCGTATTAATCGCAGGCACTGCACCAGAGCCCGCAGCAACCGAGTCTTGGCGAATATCTAGCTGCATATTGATGCGGCCGTCTGGTGTAATTTGCGGAGTGACTTCCAAAGAAAGCACCGCATCTTCAAATTCAGTTGTTGAACCGCCAGCCGTCCCACCCGCTTGGGATTGGAATGGGATTCGAACGCCTGACTGGATAAGCGCTGTTACTTTATCTTGCGTGGTAACTTTTGGCCGAGCGATAACTTCACCGTTGCCACTGCTTTCCAAGGCTGACAACTCCAGCTCAATCAAACCATTTGCACCCGTAAAACCAATTGAAAAAGAGGATGCAGCCAGATTTTCCACTCCCAAATCAACAGCGAGGGCATCTGGAAAACTAATCTCACCCACCGGAATGGGCACAGAAGCTATAGCTTGGGCAATAAGCGTACTGATTAGACTGGGGTCTGTGCCATCTTGAAGCGCGGCTGTTCTCGCTGCATCACCGGCGGAAAGAGCCTCTTGGATAGCCGCTTGTCTATTGTTTTCGTTAATTAGCACTTCTCCAGTTGTCGTTTGGGAACCACCATAGCGAATATTATCACCGCTTGGCTCACGGCCGGCCCCGCCCCATCTAATGCCGAGGTCTCGACCAAAATCTGTAGAGACGTTCACGATCCTCGCCTCAATAAGCACCTGACGAACAGCAACGTCTAAGCGCGCCAGCATTGATCTAACTTCTTGGAGTTTCTCTTCTATATCCCTGACGATAATAATATTGGTTCGAGGATCAACTGACGCCGTACCCCGAGCTGAGAGAATGCCGCCTCCCCCGGCAACAACTGGTTCGCTGCCACCTCCAGGCAAGCCTCCGGCAGCTGCTTCCGCAGCACCAGCACCCCCCCCAGTAAGAAGCAAAAGAATTTCCTGCGCGTCGGCATAATTAACCTGAACAAATTCTGTAAACATTGGCGCCAGAGCCTGTGCTTGCTGTGACGCCTCCAAATCTAATTGGTTCTGCGCCGCAATTTCATCTGCCGGTGCCACATACAAAACATTTCCTTCCAAACGGCTACCAAGATTTCTAGACCTAAGCACTAGCTCTAACGCTTGATCCCAAGGTACGTTGTCCATCTGAATAGTTATATTCCCGGAAACAGCATCACTGGCGATGAAGTTAAACTCATAATAATCCGCTAGAATCTGCAAAACTGAGCGCACTGGAATATCCTGAAACGAAAGGCTTCCGACTTCACCGGTATAGCCGGCAGTTTCAGAATTTCCGGAAACATCGATTGCCGGTGGCCGCACACTCACCGTATAAACATTACCGCTTTGAAAAGCTACGTATTCATAGGTACCGTCGACATCAATCACTACCGTTGCGCGACCTGTTTGTCCTAACACATCAACTGTGCTGACATTAGTGGCAAAATCACTTACGTCAAAACGTCGGTTTAAATCCTCGGGCACCTGAGTGTTGGCGAATTCAACATAAACTCTGGCGCCAACCTGTTCAACACTGCCGATCACTTGATCACTAGACAGCTCGATAACAACCTGGCCTTCATCTTCTTCACCGCGTCTGAAATTTACGTCGACAATTTCATTTCGGCGGCCACTGGCGATACCAGAAAATAATTGCCCGACTGCAGCAACACCGCCGCCACTGCGAGCATCATTGCCAACCTGAATGGTCAGCACGTTACCTGCCAAACTTGATTCATAGTTAACCAATTGATCCAAGTTAACAACAAGTCGGGTTCGGTTACCGTCATCGAGCACCATGACGCTTTGAGCATTATTTGAATCAATGTTAAATCGCTGCTGGGCCAAACCGCTCACAACACCATTCAAATCAATAGAGATTCGAGCAGGATTATCAAGCACAAAACTAGACGGCTCAGGAGGAGCCGAGTCGAACGTTAGCTGGATCTCAATGCTGTCTCCCGGCAAATTCGCGAACCCAATACTGTCCAGTGTTATGGACTGTTGAGCATAGCTAGCAAATGACACGCTGCACATCATTGCGATAAGCGTTACCCACTTAAACACTGAGGCGCTGACACTTACAGTGAGCTTTTCTAGTTTAGTTTCAATCATTTTTAACATATCCATTGTCTTAACTTACTCAACCTATTGTAAAGTCAGCGTTTGTGGCCTTCCTAACCAGCCGCCGTCGCCGCTTGGCACAATTTCTCTAATATTCATTTGAGTTTCACTAACAGTCTGAACTCGACCGTAGTTACGGCCCAGATAACTTCCTACGCTTACTCGATGTACTTCACCGAAAGCATCTTCAACGAGGGCTTCGTAAGTCTGTTCCCTAAACAACATCCCTACCATTTTTAATTCGCTTAACGACTGGCTTTCCAGGAACTCCTGCTGCCTGTCAAAATTAGGTTGCAGGTCTAAGACACGCTCTTGAGAACCACTGTCACTGATTGCCACCGGCCTATCAAATGGGCTACGTTGAGAGGCCGCACTATAAATAAATCCTTCGTAAGGAGCAAAAACTGGTACTGGCTCGACTTGCGCCGCCGGCCGCGACTTCACTTCCTCGACGAAGCCTTGTAGGTCAGAATAGTTATCCTGAATCCCGCAAGCAGTTAGCAATGTTGTCAGACAAAGACTCTGTAGACCCCTAATTTTTTGAATAGATAAAATCATTGCAGCTCGGCGTCCACACCCTTATATCGGTAAGTTTTTGCAACGATACTCATGTCTAAAAAGCTATCGGCTCTTGTCTGAATCGAAAAATCATGCAGGGTCACAATCCGGTCTAGACTCGCTAGGCCACTTACGAAAGTACCAAAATCGTGATAATTACCAATTACATCGATGTCGATTGGTAGTTCAATATAAAATTCCTGAACTGCCTCTGGTGCGAGCGCAATATTGGAAATTTCAAGACCGCTGCCTTCACCAGTGTCAGTCACGTCATCTACGAGACCTGGCACCTCTGTTGCTGATGGCAACTGCCGGAGTAATCCGGCGAAAGACTCTTCCATCTCAATAGTTTGAGCACGATATTCTTCTAAGTTAGCCGCCAAAAAGGCTTTCGCCTCGAACTCTGCGCGGATTGTAGTTTCTTTAGCGACTGCAATTGCCAGCTCAGATTGAAGGTTTTTTATATGAAGGAAGTATCCTGCTGTGAGGCCGCTAGAGAACAACACAGCAACAATAATTGCTTTAACTGGCCCCGGCCAGACACCTATGGTGTCTAGATCTTGCAGATCGCTCCAATCAAAGTTCTGAAGGTCGGCAACTAATTTATTAATAAAAGACATGGGCTTTTTTAAACCTCTTCCTGCAGGTCAGGCAGGTCCAGTGTCACGGTCAATGAAAAACTAAACGCCTCTGTTAGCGAACTGGCAGTAGCATCTAGCAAAACGGCAGTAGCATCTAGCAAACTGGCAGGAGCGTCTGCCGCAGTAATATCACTTAAATCAGGATCTCGAAACCAGCCAGAGGCGTCGAGATTGCGCAAGAGCTCAGTAATTTGCGCGTTGGATTCAGCAACTCCATCAATGGCAATTCTTTCCCCCACACGCTCCACTGTTTGATAGTAAACACCATTCGGCAAAGTCTTAACCAACTCATCAAACATCCTCACGATTAGTGGGCGAGTACCCTGTAAATCGGTAATCACGCTCATTCGGGCTCGAATATCTTCCTTTTGCTGACGAAGCTGGCTGATTTCTTCAACTTGATCGTCGAGGATAGATATTTCCGACCTCACAAAATCATTACGTGCTGATTGCGCGTCTATTTCGCCAACCATATATCGATCAACCAACAGCACTAAACCACCAGCAATAATAACAATTCCCACGAGAATGTTGACAAATTCTCGTTTGCGCTCTTCCCTTAACCGCTCGCGCCAGGGTAGGAGGTTGATTTGAGCCACTAGTATGCACCTCGCATGGCAAGCCCGCAGGCTATCAATAGCGAAGGGGCATCATTTTTCAACATGGTTTGGTTTACTTTTGAACCGATTACCAAACCTTCAAACGGATTCGCTACACGAGCCGGTGTAGACAGGCTTTCTCGCACAAAGTCACTTAAACCCTCTATGGCAGCCACCCCGCCAGCTAATAGAATTTGATCAACTTTGTTGTAATGACTTGATGAGAAAAAGAATTGCAGCGTCTGGCTTATTTGTTGAACAACCACGTCTTTAAAAGGGCCAAGTATCTCTTGCTCATATTCTTCAGGGAGTCCGCCACTCTTCATGGCAGCCTCAGCTTCGGCCGCACTCAAACCAAAACGACGTTGAACCTCTTCCGAAAGCTGATTACCGCCAAACATTTGTTCACGGCTGTAGATAGTCTTGCCATTCAAAATAACATTCAGGGTTGTCATCATGGAGCCAATATCGACGATGGCCACCGTATGCTCATCTTGCGAGCTTCTTTGTTGGGCTAGTAAGCTGTAAGTTCGTTCAATTGCATAAGCCTCAATATCAACTACCTTTGTCGAAAGCCCCGCCAGTCTTAACGCAGTTACTCTGGTATCTACATTCTCTCGCCTGCATGCAGCTAACAGCACTTCCACCAAAGCAGGACTTCGCGCAGAGAGTCCTTGGCGTTCGAAATCGATCGAAACCTCGTCAAGTGGAAAGGGAATATATTGATCAGCCTCTACCACGATCTGATTTTCCATTTCGACGTCAGAAAGTGACGCATCCATTTCAATAGTTTTGGTAATTACCGCTGAACCCGCCACAGCAACCGCAGCATCTTTGATCGTTGGCTTCATCTTACTGATGGCTCGACTGATACAATCGCCCACCGCATCGATATCACTAATATTTTTCTCAACCACAGCATTGAGCGGCAAGGGCAAGATAACGTAGTTATCGACCATGTATTGGGACCCTACCTGGCTTAATTGCAGCACCTTAACTGAGGTCGAACTAATATCGATGCCCAATAAAGTATTAGTCTTTTTTCCAAGACTACGAAGTGAACTCAGTTTGCTAGCTAGCTTTTCTAGCATAAATTTATTCCTCAAATCCCAAAAACTGCGACTTTTTTTGTTAAGGCCTCTAATAAAAACTAGCAGCTAACGTCGGTGTCCTTTGATCACTGTAAAAGGCCGTCGCTATCCCAAATTTTTCTTGCTTATCTACAACTTGAATTTTCTAAAGGGGGACTTAATTTAAGAATGAAGTGTCGGCCAGATAAGAATTTTATATAGTTATCAATTAACTATCAGACTTTCAGGCTTTCACAACAAAAAACCTCACCATTGAATAATGAACTAATGGGTTCTGCAATTCTTTGAATCAGGTC